>Ga0213829_1000276_pt1 | contig 55666 bp, 50 predicted proteins | sample MC6MC0896MG_FD_180665 | JGI IMG/M metagenome (GOLD analysis project Ga0213829, IMG submission 180665) | Enriched soil aggregate microbial communities from Iowa State University, Ames, United States - MC6-MC0896-MG | ecosystem: Environmental > Terrestrial > Soil > Unclassified | place: USA: Iowa... | reverse complement strand
GGACCGGGTGCAGCCGTTTAGCGCGCGACCCTTGCGTGAAGACGCCCGGGTGCCAGGTTTCTGCACGGCGAAGGGGCTCAGGGGAACAAAACAGAACGCGGAAGGATGAACAGGGCACAGCCCCGGAACGGCACATCACGGTGCCGGTCCGGCCCTCAGCGGCCACGTCTTTTTGTGGCCAGTGAATGCGCCGGCGCCAGCCGGCTGCAGGGGTTGACCTGGACGTTGCCATCAGACCTTAGCCGTCAGGCCCGGAACGCTTCGCGGTCCGGCGGAGCTTACCGGCACAGCCGGTTAGCGCAGTGGGGCTGACGACCCGGCAGCGCCGGGGAGCCGGAGGGGGCCATCAGGCTGTTTATGCTTTTGGCCTTCATGGAGAGGAAACCGGAGAAGCAGCTGCAGCACAGCAGCAGAACGGAGAGCATCAGGAAGCAGAGAGAGAAGACCGTGAGGCAGCGTCCCGGAGAGAGAAAGCGCAGGCGAAGGGAGAGAGACGGTGCGTCAGCACCGTCTTTACCCGGCCCGCAGGGCCGCCCGCTTTTCAGACGCGGCCAGTGCAGGCAGCAAGCCGGACACGGTGCGCCCGGCTTAACAGGATCAGGGTCGGCACGGCAGCAGCACGGGCAGCGCGAACCGGTCAGTCATTCTGCTGATGGCGCTCATTTCACCGGCCAGAATGCTGATGTCGAGCATCACGCGCCACAATGGTTCGTCATGCCACTCCCACGGATCGATATGCCTGCATGACACAAACCGCTTCAGCCAGGTCAGAACCAGCGACTGCAGATCGCTTTCATAGATGCCCCGGCCCTGCCAGTGAACGTACCAGTGACCTGACGTCTGCGGCGTATGAAACGCCAGTTCCAGCGCCGCCTGCGCCAGGCGATTCTGATAGCGTCTGCGCTTCTGTTCGCGCTCACGGGATTCCCGTTTGTGCTCCCTGTTCTGACGCAGCGAGAGCCGCTTTTCCCGTCGCTCCGTGAAACGGGCGGCGGTCAGAGGAAACAGCCTTGAGCCAGTATCCTGCGACAGCGGCGAGGGACAGCGTTCGCCGCGTGAGGCGATAAGCGTATCGAGCGCGGCTAGGTACTCCCGAGCGGGTGGCGCGGTACGATCGCCTGGTGAGTATTCCGGCATGACTCGGCGCAGCTGATCGGCCTTAATGGTGCGTGTCCCGCAGTAATGACGCATGAATGCGCTGGCGTAGGGGTGTGCACCGCATATGGCCTTGCCCTGCAGGCGCTTTTCAACCTCTGCGACGGCCAGGTTGACCGCTAGGGTATACGGGCAGGCGGGAACGAGCGATAAATGACGGGGGATCATGTTCATGGATTTTCTCCTTATCTGTAATGACCGCCCCGAAGGGCGGTCTGCCGCTGTCAGCCTTCGCTTCCCGTTTCATCTGCGCTGCCGTTCTCTGCCGCAGGCCGCAGGGGTTTCATCCAGGAAGGCACCCAGCGGGAATTCTTCATTGCCGATTCAGCAAAGTCCGCCGCATCTCCCTTCTTCATCTTCTCTGCATCGCTTGCGTTACCTGTTTTACCTACCTCTGTCAGTACACCTGCGATCTGCTCTTTGCTGATACGTTTGAAAAAACCTTCTGCGGTCGGTTGCCACCAGTCCGCAAGGTCGAAGCCCATTGCCAGCTCCAGGGTATCAAGATTGCTCGTCTGACTTTTCCCGTACATTCGATCCTGAAAGCAGCACACCGCCGTGGCGCTGCAGAACCCCTGCAGCCCGAGTACGTCGTCAGTACTCCAGTCGAGCAGCCAGCGAAAATCCTGTTCCCAGTCTTTCGGCAGTTGCGCCTGCCATTCTGCTTTCTGCTGCTGCAGAAACTGCCATGCCTTACCATCTTCCTTCGCTGAAGAATCGGAAATCAGGGCGACGCTGTTATCAGTCAGGCTGATTTTCATCGGCGTCCCTTCGTAACTACGGTGACTGAACGTTGCACGACATAGAGTCCAGGTCAGCATTGCGACTGCTATGTCTGGTTTCGTACTGAGCGCCGCCTGGACTGCCAGAGAGCGATCGCAGGACATTGAACGTACAAGTGAGGCGGAATAGTCTTCAGACAGGTTTTGGAGATCGTTTTTATTCTCAGGTTTCATCTTCTTCGGCAAGTCAGCCTGGCGCTGTACTCCACGCTGAATGAAACAGCTGCCGCGCTCAAAGCAGATCATCGCTCCGACCTTATCTTTATCCGCGCCCGCCCAGCTGCGCTTCAGGCCTGCTTCTTCCAGCGCGGCTACCTGCTTTTTCAGCTGCTCAACCTGCGCGTCATCGTCAGAAAACTTCAGCTGTGCGCGCAGCTCGCTCAGTTCTGCGTCTTCTTCCGGCGTCAGCTCCGGGCAGCGATCCGGCAGCAGTTGATAAGTCTTTTTCACCTCGTTGCTCCAGCTCTGCAGGCGGCTGTCCATCCTGACTTCTGTCCAGGCAAATCCCTCCTCCTTTTGCACGGCTTCAGCAACCTGCTGCAGCTTCTGCAGCGTCAGCTGCTCGACCAGCACTGTGTCGATGTAGCCCTCGTCGTCACTACTGAAGAGGTCAGTGCGAATGGTGCCACCCGCCGCAAGATAGGTATCTTTGCCGATAAACGAAAACTTAGGAGAGTGGCTGATTGCCGTCTCTGAGGAGGTGATAAGCTTACGGATGACTTCAGCGGAGGCGTTGTAGTACCCGGAGGCCTGCTCCCATACTTCCAGCTGGCGATAGTGAGTGTCGGCCAGCGCCAGCGCCTGACACTGCTCAAGCGTGATGTTATCTGCTGCCAGCTCGTCCAGGATGGCAGGAGCAAGGTCGATCAGCTTCAGGCAGCGCTGAACGTGGCGCGAGCTGTAGCCCATCAGATCACCAATTTGCGCCGGGGTTTTGCCCTCCTCTGCCAGCGCCCGGAAACCGGCAATCTGCTCGGCGGGGTGCATATCCTCACGCTCGCCGTTTTCGACCATTGAGGCCGCGCGCGCCAGCTCCTCCGTCACGCGTTTAACCGGGATCAGCTGATCGGGCTGATAAACACCCTGTGACAGCAGTAGCTGCATTGCGGTAAGGCGACGACCGCCGCAGGCCACGCCCAGCTTCCCGTCAGCCATGTCGTGTGCGATCAGATTATGCAGCAGACCGACGTTTTTGATAGTGGCGGCAAGCGACTCAATACGCGACTGCACGTAAATTTTACTGCGTACGTTCAGGGGGGAAACCGCCAGGCGTGAGAGTGGGATCATCTCGATGTCGATTTTTTCAAGCGCCTGCTCAACCGCCGCCGCGACTTTGTCCGCTTTCGCTTTCGCGGGCCGACGCTGGGTCTTTGATTTTAGAGATGATGATTCTTTAGATTCTGAAGCCGTGGTGTTGACGTTCTGCTGTGACATGTTGTGTCTCCCGTGTGGTTTAAGTGATGTTTCTCTGAGTTCCTCGCCGTGAGAGCAGAACGGGCGCGCGGGCATCAGGCTGAACGCAGGGGGAAACGGCAAAGCCGCAGCCCGGAGGGACCGGGTGCAGCCGTTTAGCGCGCGACCCTTGCGTGAAGACGCCCGGGTGCCAGGTTTCTGCACGGCGAAGGAGCTCAGGGAACAAAACAGAACGCAGGAGATGAACAGGGCATAGCCCCGGGACGGCACATCACGGTGCCGGTCCGGTCCTCAGCGGCCACGGCCTTTTGTGGCCAGTGAACGCGCGGGCGAAAGCCCGCTGCAGGGGCTGACCTGGCGGTTGCCATCAGACCCTAGCCTTCAGGCCCGAACCCCGGAGGGATTCGGCGGAGCTTACCGGCCCAGCCGGTTAGCGCAGTGGGGCTGACGACCCGGCTGCGCCGGGGAGCCGAAGAGGAGCTATAAATCGAATTTGCTTTATTTCGGCGTTGCCGCTTATTACACAGCAACAAAAGATGTAGCGAGATGAAAGCCATAAATAGCGCTTCAGACAGGAAAGTGTAGCCGAGCCCCCAGATGCTGAGGCTCAGATACATTTGGAATACATCGTGATATATCTTTTCTACGCACTGGCACGGCGTTTAGCCACAGCCTTTCTCAGCGTATCGATATTCAAAAGCATAGGAACCAGTGAGGATAAGCCGTCATCTTCAAGCTCCTCAAAACCAAAGCGCCTGTAGAAATCGACTCGATCACGTTTAGCATCCAGGTATATCCCCTTGATTCCCGCAACGTTTTCAGACGCTCTCAGACTGTAATCTAAAGCTGACTCCATCAGACTTGTTCCCCATCCTTTACCTTGTATTCTTTTGTCGATTCCAATCATGGGAATTTTTATGACAGCTATTGTTGGTGGTAAGGCATAGGGAAAACTGGATGCCGGTATAGATTCACGCGAAAGTTGATACAAAATGGCTGTTAAGAAGCCTACAATCTCTTCTTTCTCATTCACCAAAACTTCCGCGAAAATGTTATCGCGCGAAGCCTGCCTTTTCATTTGCGGGAGAAAATCATTAATGACTTTCTCCTCACAATCAAAGGTCTTTACCCCTTTATAAGTCTTTGCGGGGTTGAATCTTTCTAAAAATAATAGTTCATCGGCGCACATACCTTGGGGCCCTTGTCATCAGGTCGATCAGCGCTTCAGTTGGCTCTGGTGAAGATTCGAGAATTGCATTCATTTTATTCCAGGCTTGCTCGTTCAGGTATCGCGTATGCTCGGCATCGATCATATGCTGCGCCTCACGCGTAGCTGCCATGATAATAAACGAACTCAAATCCACCCCTGCCAGCGATGCTGCTGTTCGGAGTTTTTCTTTAATGTCGAGACTTGTTCTAAGCTCGACTCGTGTATCTTTCTGTGCAGAAAGTTGCTTTGCTAAAGCCGCCATTGTGATGTCCTCGCTCCAAATCAAATTTTAAGTTACTTACCTCCTTATATACGGGGTTTCAGACGCTGTTTGACATGAGTGAACGTTTTAGAGGTTTTCAGCATGTGATTTCCTAAGAATCTCGGTAATTGGTTGAAATGTATTGTTTTATAAAAGATTAATGAGTTCAGAAAAAGCTTGAGGTTTTCTTCAACGAACTTAACACTGAAAGCTGACCAGCTGAGTCATGACTACTTTATATGCACCCGGCGCACAGGTCAACACAAAACCGTACAATGTACGGAAACAAAACCACCACATATTTACCTGCCGACTGTGAAATCCCGTGACACTTCCTCACTGTAATAATCTCTTTGTAACTTACTGACTATATTGGTTTGTTGCCATCAGACCCTAGCCGTCAGGCCCGAGCCCCGGAGGGATTCGGCGGAGCTTACCGGCAGAGCCGGTTAGCGCAGTGGGGCTGACGACCCGGCAACGCCGGGGAGCCGGAGGGGGCCATCAGGCTGTTCATTCCGTTGATCTTCAGGGACAGGAAACCGGAGAACCAGCTGCAGCATGGCAGCAGAACAGATAGCAGCAGGAAGCAGAGAGAGAAGACGGAGAGACAGCGTCACGGAGAGAGAAAGCGCAGGCGAAGGGAGAGTAACCGCCGTGGCGGCGCAGCCGCCGCAGCCGTTATTATCCGACGTTGACGTTCGCGGCCTCAGCTGACGGCGCTAATCCGGCCCCGCTCGCGCGAAGCCGGTAAGGCAGGCAATCAGACATCAATGCGGACAATCATTGTTGAAACGTCCGTATATGCGAACGCCCCGCGTGGTAGCACTTCCTGATGCGTCGCAATATCCTTAAATTCTCGCTGCTGACGCGGACCGCTTGCGCAGACCGCCACCAGGTTACCGCCCGGCACTAGCATTTTCAGCGCGTGCCGGATGTGCTTCAAATCGTCACCGTGGCGAAAAGGCGGATTCATGATAATCCGGTCATAAACCGCCTGCGGGGCGCAGCTCAGAAAGTCCGCGCAGGTCACGGCCACTTCAGGAAACGTCGTGCTGAGATGCTCAGCCAGTGCCGCGTTCATCTCTACGCACTGGCATATTACCCCCGGCACGGCCGCAAGCACCGCGCGGACAATAGCGCCGGTCCCGGCACTCGGCTCCAGCATCCGGCTACCCGGCCGGACATCGGCCAGGGTGACAAGCTTCCGGCACACCGGATCGGACGAAACAAACAGCTGTGTATCTGCATGAACCTGTGCAACAGGCTGCAGGCCGCTAAGCTTCTGTTGCATCTGTGCAATTCGCGCGCTGAGTTCGGTACGCATTTTACGTTCTCCCGCGCCGGCAATGCCGGCGTTTTGTATATACATATCCTCCCCGGCAGCGCCAGGGAGTCAAAATTTTTACCGCGGCACTTCAACCGTTTTCATGTCGGTGATGTAAACCGGTGACAGGGTGTAGCCCGTGGACATCACGCGGCGTAACCGATAAGCCTTGTGATCATCACCGGCCGCTATGCCCTTCACCTGTTTAAAATCGGCGTGCTTTTTACTCCACTGCTCTTTTGTCATGTGCTCAAAGCCTTCCCCCGGATAATTCACAATCGGCGGGCGCTTTGCGGCCACCTTCGCCGTTTTTGCTTCCTCAGCGCTGGGCGCTTTGTATTCCGTAATGCGATCGGGCGTGATGGTGATGACGGCACCGTTTCCCCGTGACATGAATGAATACTCAGGCGTAACCAGCGAGCTGATTTTCCCGCCGCTGCGGTTTACGCGTATGATGGTCAGCCACTCCCCGCGGCTTTTGACCTGTCCGCCCGGCACCATTTCCACATCTGAGGCCAGCACGCCGCCATGCTCGTCCAGCATGGCGCGCTCATAGGCAATGCGGTTGCGGTAGTGCGCTGTCCAGCGGCTTAGCCGTGCGATGGTGCGCTCATGGCAGGGTATGCAGATGTCCCGGGCCTGTTCGGCAGTAATAATGTCATCTTCAAGGGCTGACCAGATGCTGCGGCTACCTTCATACTGGCTTTTCTCCGGCGCGCGCGGGTACTTCTCCAGGGTAAAGCAACAATGAAGGTGATCGATACCTGCAATAACAAGGGCCATTGCCCGGTTAAGGTTTTCAGATGACCAGAGTTTAATAAATTTCTGCACATCCTGAAGCCGGCGCTCTGCCTTGCGCAAATCGGCCTCAATCTTCTTAATCCGGCGCCAGCGCACGTCCGGGCGCTCTTTATAGGCAGCATGACGCAGCGAGGCCTCTGCGCGGCGCTCCCAGTATTCAGAGGTTTCAAACAGGTTGATTGCGCGGCGCATGCCGTTTTCAATTTTTTTCGCGTGCTTACGGGCGCGGCGTTCGCTGTGGTGTCCGACCAGAATCGGCTGCCCGAAGGGAATGGCCGAAGCCAGGCTGTCCACGGCTGCCAGCACCTGTCCGGACTCGACGGCCCGTTTTTCGCTGTACTCTTCAAAGCGCTCCGCGCGCTCCTCCTGGCGGTCAAACAGTGACTGATCTTCATCCTCAATTTTGCCTGCCAGCTCGATCAGCAGGTCTTCACGATCGGGCGTCCACATCGGCGCAACAAAGAGCCCCTGACGTGGCGCATGCTTAAAACCCGCATCCTTAACACGCTTATACGTTTCCTCATCAAGACGGTGCAGCGGGTACAGGCGCAGCTTGTTGTCATCCGGCGAATACGTTGCACGGTAGTCCTGGCCATTAAAAAAAGATGATTCTTTAGATTCTGAAGCCGTGGTGTTGACGTTCTGCTGTGACATGTTGTTTCTCCCGTGTGGTTTAAGTGATGTTTCTCTGAGTTCCTCGCCGTGAGGGCAGAACGGGCGACCGGGCATCAGGCTGAACGCAGGGGGAAACGGCAAAGCCGCAGCCCGGAGGGACCGGGTGCAGCCGTTTAGCGCGCGACCCTTGCGTGAAGACGCCCGGGTGCCAGGTTTCTGCACGGCGAAGGGGCTCAGGGGAACAAAACAGAACGCGGAAGGATGAACAGGGCACAGCCCCGGACGGCGGCTTTCTGCCGGTCCGGCCCTCAGCGGCCACGTCTTTTTGTGGCCAGTGAATGCGCAGGCGTCAGCCGGCTGCAGGGGTTGACCTGGACGTTGCAATCAGACCTTAGCCTTCAGGCCCGGAACGCTTCGCGGTCCGGCGGAGCTTACCGGCACAGCCGGTTAGCGCAGTGGGGCTGACGACCCGGTAACGCCGGGGAGCCGGAGGGGGCCATCAGGGTGTTAATTCTGTTATCGGCTGCATGTGATAAGTAGTGATCATGAGTACTGATAAGATATTGTGGTCTTTAAGATAATTAGGTCGGGTTTGACAAACTTCCCGATCCTGCGCTCAACGTTACCGGAGGGAATAATGAGTTTTTCAACCTTACACGATCTGTTACCGCGACATTTTCATGCTACAAATGCTGTAAGGCTTACCAGAGAGCGAAAAAAAGCCATCCATGAAAAGAGCCTGGCAAAGGCTGCTGTACCGCACGTGAAGCGAATGATTGAAGAGATTGAGCAGGCCGCTGCGCATGGTTACGGCCGCTGTGATTACATTCTGGAAATGACGAGTGACACTGATACAAAAATGCTGGAGTTCGCCTGCGATTATCTGAGAATGGAGGGGTACAAAGTTGAAACCAGCGAAGACAGCACCAGTGCTGTTAAGAACATAAAAGTGGTTGTAATTCGCTGGTTAGACTGAGATTGATTTAGAGGCGTTTTCATATGGAATTTATGCACTACTTTAAAACCAGCCTTCATGACAACGTCAGTCGCTACATATCGCACATAATCTTTTTCATTTACGTGCCGATAGTTACCTCTATTCCTCTATAAACGGAAACACCCAAAATGAATAGTATTGAAGGCGTTATTGTTAACGACCGCTTTCTGGAATCCATAGCGATCAATCTGCATGAAGAAGCTAAACATGCAAAGGCAGGTGATCGCTTTAAAAAAATCATCCCTGCGCTGGCTTTTTATTGCTTTACGCTTGAATCAAAACTACTGACATATGGTAAGGCCGTTTTTACAAAAGGAAGTGAATACAAGCGCTACACCAATGCCACGTTATCCGGTAAATTTGATTGGTTAACAAACAGATTAGAAGTTCCGGATATTGAATCGATTCGAAAATGCAAAATAATAATATCAGAAATGGCCGCATTCAGGAACGCTGTCACTCATTCAAAAAATATCGATGTTAAGCTGGATCGCGAATTGACTGGCCTTGAATTGTTTCACGACAGATATGTGCGCATATATGATGACGAAAAAGATTTTATGGCGTCATCCACGCTGGAAAAAATAAATGAGTTTAGCCAAGCAATCTGGATGCTTGAACAGGTCTGGGTGGTTAACGGGAAAAAACATTTTAAGGGCGACTGGGATTCTCTGTTAGTAGGTATGACCAGGGGAAAAGTTATTAACCGAGATCAGAAGGCTTAACCAATGGCAGGATTATTGCAACCCTGTCAAGTTCGGCTTGCAGCTTTATGCCTTACCTTTTCAAATAACATCTCTCCCATGAATAAGAGACACACAAAATGTCACATCAGTTTTTAAATAAAGAAGATGGTTCCTGGATATATATCCTGATGAGTGGAACTGATATCAACAGATTCAAAGTCGGTAAAACAATACAACATCCCGTTAAGCGTTTGAAAGACCTCCGAACCGGAGATCCAACGCTAGCGCTGCAAGTGGCTTATTTTGTGCCAAAATCATTAAATATTAAACTAGGAATTTTAGAAAGTGCTATCCATCAGGAACTTTCAGCAGGCTTAGGAAGGATATGTTTTTATGATGAAGCTGAGTCTGAATGGTTTCATGGAGATGCGCGGGACGCCTGGTTACAGCTGGATATGATATTTGAAGAGTTCGAGTTCACAGTTACAGATTACTATCAACCTGGTGAAACTAAAATTGTACGCTTCTGGGGCGCAGATATGGAGACAGAGTATCCGCGCAGATTCGACCTGTACAATTCAGATAATGACGAAATTGGTTTCTAATCTGTTCGGCGCCGGCTGGTTCTTTGTTAAATACAAAAAAAGACGATGCCGCGAAGCATCGTCTAAACGGATTTGCCATCAATGTATATCTCTAGTGAAGCACCTGGACACTATCGGCACGACGACCTTAAACATTATCAGGTCTGTCCGGTTGAAATTTTCTGTCTGTAATCAGTGTGTCCTGCCACGCTGGCGCCAGACCCATGTCATATCCAGCAGATCGTTCACACGGACGCCACGCCGACGCCAGTGCGAATACCATTGCCGGTATGTGCGAGCAGTCTGGCTGGCCAGCGCCGTTTCGGCCTCACAGATGAGTTTTTCCTGCGCCTCAGCCAGATACATCATCGCCTGCGGCGTTCGTTCTGACGCCACACGAGCGGGCCGTGCGATGATTACAGTCAGGCTATGCAACGTGAGCACCGGCGCACCGGCCCTGCTCTTTGTCAGTGTCCTCCTTACCGGTGCTGAAATCTCTGCAGGGCATGAAGCTATATTGTGCTGCCTGCAGCCCCCATGCCGCTGCGCATAAAAGCGTGGCGCCACTGCCGGCATCATCATGACTGTATTCATGCGAGCCCTCCCTTTCTGCCCAGTACCGCCACGATTTCCGCTGGCCTGATGCCTGCTGCCACCATCTCTTCAATACGCGTCAGCAATTGGCCTATTGTTTCCGGCTCAAACTGTTCGGTGTTCAGAATGTACAGCCCGGTATGGTCGGGATTTATCCAGATAAGCCCGTGCCAGAACGGAGATTCACTGCCCGGGCTAAGTATGTCGAGCGTGACGAGCGGATTTTTGCGGTGCGTCAGGCGCAGGTGAACCGGGAACACCCCGCCCCACTCTCCCCGGCATTCGCAGTCGGTAAGCCAGGCTTTGCTGAGCTGCAGGGCGTTCAGCACGGTCCCGCACAGTCGCCGGCGAAACTCCTCGCCGCGCGTGCTGTAGGCCTCAAAATCGCCCGGCGTGAAGGCCTTAAGACGTTGCAGTGTCACGCTCTCATCGCGTGTCAGTTCGCTGCCGCAGCAGCTGCGGTAACCCCCCCGCCGGCGACCGTAATATGTGGAAGACTTGCTGTTACAGATTTTTTCTTTAGACTGATTCGCTGACATATCGGATTCCTCATAATTTGATTGTCATGCCCTGCGCGGAGTTACAGCTCCGCCAGGGCAACCATTCCGGACGTTCCTGCCGCCTCCCTGCTTTGTTACCTTCTGTTTTCACCTCTATGACAGCCTTGCATGAGCAAAGCCGCGTCATTCAGAATGGGATGTCGTCGTCAAAATCTGTCGGCGGATAATTACCCTGCTGCTGTGCGTGTGGTTCCGGCTGCGGCTGAGCCGCGCTGCGACCGCCCTTGCCTCCTTTACCACCGTAACCTGACGCTGCTGGCGCCTGCTGAGGCTGACCGCTCTGCTGCCCGCTGAACTGCTGTCCGGTCTGTGCGTCTGTGTTGCCTCCACGTCCGCCCAGCATCTGCATGGTGCCGCCGACGTTCACCACCACTTCTGTGGTATAGCGATCCTGACCGCCCTGGTCCTGCCACTTGCGCGTGCGCAGCTGGCCCTCGATGTAGACCTGCGAACCTTTCCGCAGATACTCCCCCGCTACTTCGGCAAGCTTTCCGAACAGCACCACGCGATGCCACTCCGTGATTTCTTTGTTCTCACCGGTCTGCTTGTCGCGCCAGCTTTCCGACGTGGCCAGCGTGATGTTTGCGACCGCGCCGCCGTTCGGCATGTAGCGCACCTCCGGGTCCTGTCCCAGATTGCCGACCAGGATGACCTTGTTGACGCCCCGTGAAGCCATGTTCGTTCTCCTCATGCAGTTGGGTTTTAACCACGTCACCCGTTGAGTTTCGGGAGCCGCGGTGTTGACGTTTTGTGGAAATCGGCTGGTTTTTTCCTCCGGTATTCACTTCACCCGTTTGAGATCCTTCGCCGCGAGGGCGTAAACCAGCGCGGGTGACGGCAGGCGTCCGGGGCGACGGGGACATTTATTTCCGGTCTAACGCAGTGGCCGGAAAAAAATTTTCCCGGCGTTCACTTCACCCTGGACGACCACGGCGCCTGTGCTTGTCTCAGCCCCGGCGAAAGGACTTAAACCGGTGAAGCCCGGCGGAAAAGCACAGCACGGTGCAGCAGCAACGGCGGCTGAGCGACAGCGAAACGGCGTTGCGCCTCAGAGCGGCGGCGATTTCTGGCCGTCGCGGTTCGCGCCAGCCACGGGCTGGCTGCAGGTCCTTTAAGGTCCCGCTGTCTGATTCTGTTTTAGGGTGTTTGTCTGCGGCAGAATGCCGTTATCTGAATGCGTCAGTGCAGGCCCGTGTGCCGCAAGCGGCAGTCAGTACCGGGCTGGTGTGAGGAAATAATGGTTTTCATAACAAGCTCCCTGTTTATGTAGTCCCTTAAGTGCGCGCTAATCATACACATCAGGTCCATGATAAAAAGGCTGCTGACAGGTTTTCAGATGAGCGCCAGCACGTAATGCGCTGTTTTTGCAGACATCAGACCCTAGCCGTCAGGCCCGGAACGCCTGCGGTCCGGCGAAGCTTTCCGGCTTTGCCGGGTAGCTGAGTAGGGCTGACGACCCCGCAAGGGGAAGCCGAAGGTGGCCCTTATCCACATCTTTTCTGCACATCCGGCGCATAAAGCTGTTGATAAACTTCGGCAGGCCGCGTCAGCAGAAGCCTGAAGGGAACAGGCTAAATATTGCACTATCGCTTCGCTGTAACTCTATATAAATCAATGGTCCCGAATAACCAGTACGATAGTGCTGCATCTGCCATCTTGCACCTTGCGGTAAGCCAGTTAATACTACTGTAAATACATACAGCATTTTGACAGGGATTTTTGCTATGTTTAACGCCTTTGAGTTGATGCACCCGGCGGACAATCCGCCGCCCAGCTTCAGGCCTCTTTTCCTGGAACGTGTGCCCTGCGGGTTTCCCTCACCCTGTCAGGACTATGCGGAGCAGGAGCTCGATCTCAACGAATATCTTATAGCCCACAGGGCAAGCACCTTTTTCCTGCGCGCGCAGGGCAACAGCATGCAGGACATTGGTCTGTATGACGGCGACCTGCTTATTGTCGATCGCTCCCTGACGCCGGAGCACAACGATGTGGTTATCGCCGAGCTTTACGGCGAATTCACGGTAAAGCGCCTTTTGCTTACACCGAAAGGGCCCGTTCTGCAGCCCATGAATCCCGCCTATCCCGTTATTATTCCGGACCCGGACACGCTTGAGATCTTCGGCGTTGTGGTGCACTTCGTGCATACCCCTCGCAAAAGGAACTGACATGTTTGGCCTGATTGACGTAAACAGCTTTTACGCCAGCGCGGAGAAGGTATTCCGGCCCGACCTGAAAAATGCGCCGGTGGCCATCCTGTCGAACAATGACGGCTGCGTTATCGCGCGCAGTAAGGAAGCCAAAAAATATGTGAAGATGGGCGATCCGTGGTTCAAGATAAAGAATCAGCATTTCCCTGAGAAAATCCATATATTTTCAAGCAATTATGCTTTATACCACTCGATGAGCACGCGGGTAATGTCCTGCATCGAGGAGATGGTGCCCCGGCTGGAGGTGTATTCGGTTGACGAAGGGTTCTGTGACTGCACGGGTATGGAAATGGCTATGCCATATGAGGACTTTGGCCGCATGATCCGGGCGCACGTCAGGACCTGTACAGGCCTGACGGTCGGTGTCGGGCTTGGGCCAACGAAGACCCTGGCGAAGTCAGCACAGTGGGCTGGTAAGGAATGGCCACAGTTTGGCGGGGTGCTGGCGCTCACGCCAGGCAATCCGGGGCGGACCGAAAAGCTGCTGTCTCGTCAGCCCGTGGGTGAACTCTGGGGCGTGGGTTCCAGGCTTGAAAAACGCCTGCAGCTGCTCGGCGTGACAACGGCGCTCGATCTGGCACGCGCCTCCCCTTCCTTCATCCGCAAGAATTTCGGTGTGGTACTGGAGCGCACGGTACGCGAGCTTAACGGCGAATCCTGCATCCCGATGGAAGATGCGCCCCCGCCTAAACAGCAGATAGTCGTAAGCCGCAGCTTCGGCGAACGCATCACGGAATATGACGCAATGCGACAATCCGTCTGCGCGTATGCAGAACGCGTGGCGGAAAAGCTTCGCGAAGACAGGCAGTTCTGCCACCACATCTCTGTGTTTATCCGCACCTCCCCTTTCGACACCGGGCAGCCTGGCTACGGCAACACGGCATTCGTTAGGCTTCGCGTGGGCACACAGGACACGCGGAACATCATCGAGGCAGCAGTGAAATCGCTGGATACCATCTGGCGCCCGGGCTATCGCTATGCAAAAGCCGGCATCATGCTGAGCGAGCTGCGACCGAACGGCGTGGCGCAGCTCAACCTGTTTGATGACGAGACGCCGCGTGCCGGCAGTGAAGCACTGATGAGCCTGATGGATTCGATGAACCGCTCCGGGCGTTTTAGCATAGGTTTTGCGGGTAAAGGTTTCGACCCTGACTGGAAGATGAAACGGGAAATGCTGAGTAAAGCATGGACGACGAACTGGAAAGAGCTACCAGTTGCAAAGGTATGTTAAAGGCACAAATTAGGTATTTAAAATGTACATATTAAATACCTAATAGACATTGATTATGTCTGACTAATAAAACTAACAGTGTTTAGTTTGGCACACTCAGCGCCTGTGCCCATCCTCCTGGCCGAACTCAACTGCAGGCCGGGAGTTTTACCACGCATCCGTTTCACAGGTGTGAGTTTGCCTGGTGAAATTCATCAAGTAGGCGAATAAAAGGCCCTGATTTTTTCCCGACGAAATAGCGGCTACACGGCAATTTGTCACCATAGTTAAGACGCTGCTGGCATTTATCGAACGCGGGCCGTTTTCTGCGGACATGACATATGTATATATCTGCGCGCTGGGTAATCAAAATTCCCGAGGCGCCGCTCCAGGATAACCTGTACATCTCGATTAACAGCTGATTAATAAATCCTCTTTATCCGGCGTTCGCAGGGCCCTGAGCGTCTCTGTAAGCGTTCAGATTGATGCCAGCCACGAGTTAAGTGCAAGCACTAACACAATACATTTAAAGCACAAAAAAAGTATTCAAAATGTACGTTTTAAGTACTTAAAACACGCTCAATTAATAAGGAATCCCCTCAGTAAGTGGCTTCCTTATTAAGCCTTATTTACTATCGAAAGCGCCATCGCGTGCAAGCTTCTCGCGAAACGCCTCAAGTATATAAGGCGTCATCAGCAGGGATGTGACGTTACGATCTTTGAGTGAGTCGTACGCGTCCCATAGGTCTTCCGGGATCTGAACGTTTTTAGCCCTGCGCACAGCTTTTGCTTTCCGGCGTGGACCAGAGGATTCGTTTTCAACCGGCTTCTCTGGTTCTGCAGGCCTGACGGCCTCGGCCGCGACAGGCTGTTGTTCAGCTGGTGCAGAACTCCCTGCTTCATGCAAAGGTGCGTTTTTTGAGAGCTGTGAAATACGTTCGAACATTGCTGATTTAGGATTAGCCATCAGATACACCACTCATATTTAAAAAGTACATTTTCAATACTCATTGAGTATCTTAATCATACCTTTTCTATTGCATTGCGCATATCTAAAAAGAGCGAGCGCATAGCGTTACCAACATTGCTGTAGCGTGTTGTCATGTGCTCAACAACACCCATACCCTGACCAAACTGCTGCGGTGCAGCTTTATCCATTGGAATAGCCGTCTCCATCCGAACCAGATTGTCGAACTGGGCAATGTAGTTATCGATGTCGCTGTAATTGCGTCGATTTGGCGGGACCTTATTCATCACCACATGAGCGATTTTTTTCTCGCCCAGCTCAGCTGAGATTTCATCCAGTACCTTACTGAATTCGTGAAGGCCCAGAATATCGGACGGGTCATCCTTCAGCGGAGAAATAATGAGATCAGCAAGCGCTACAGCAGCACGCGTGATCGAGGAGTCAAAACCACCACAGTCAACCAGTACGGTCTGCCCCTTCTCTTTAGCTTCCAGAACATCGGCGATAAAGCGGTCCACGACATTTTCCATGTCGTCGGTGAGGCGGACTACATTCCACCGAATATTCTCATCGCGGAAGCCATTAAACGTCGTCACGGCCGGAGTAGGGTCAGTGTCATAAAAAGTATCAGGCTTAAGCTCGGGCGCTATGTTCAGACTGATAAGCGATTTGCCCGTGCCGCCCTTTTTGATTGCCACCGCTACAACTTTTCCCGCGTATGGATTTGATGCGTTATTCATACCTTACCCATCCCTAAAGTGTACATTTTCAGTATCTGTTTAGCACCTTATCAGTACATTCACTTTAGCGCAAGAAAGAATACCTCCTGAATACTAAAAGTGTACATTTTTAGTATTTAAAAGGTGTGTTGGGTATACACAAACATAACTCGCATATTCATTAGCACTACTCTTCGAACCGGGGCAGGGGAGGGGTACAATCGGGTTTTACAGGCGGGGGCTATCTCAGCAAGATACCTGCGCTCCTTTCAGTTTTTGGAGAAGATATATGGATATGTTTTTCTGGTTTTTAATCGCCATCGCGGTGGTCGCTTACCTGATTTCGGGTGCAAAACGTAAAAGGAAGGGGGGTGTATACAGACGCAAAACAGATTATCAGCCACCGAAGCGTGAAAGTTATGAACGTGCACCAGAGGTTGTCAGGGAGCAGTCTGTAGCAGAACGCCAGCTGGTTATGGTCAGGGGCAACGAATTTTATAAACGCCCGCTGATGAACAAAAGTGAGTATGGCGTTTTCTGCAGACTTGAAAAGCTGCTTTCAGCGTCACACCGTGGCTATCGCGTGTTCTCCCAGGTATCGCTCGGTGAGATTCTTGGCACAAATGACAAAGAGGCTTACCTGGCGATAAACAGTAAGCGTGCAGACTTCGTGATCATAGACTGGTCAGGACAGCCGATAGCCGTCGTTGAGTATCATGGCAGTGGCCACTTTAAGAACGATGCCATCGTACGTGATGCGGTCAAGCGTGAGGCATGCAGCAATGCGGGGATTGCCTTTATAGAACTATCTTCCAGCTATACAGACGCTGATATTAGAGCCATCAGTGACCATTTGCACGCAAGAGCAGCCTGACGTCAGTGACACCACCAAAAAGTCGTCTCTTTTTTTCATCAAGCACGCGCCGCAGCTCCCTGCGGTGCCGCTTCAGTTCCTGATGCAGCATACGTTGCTTTATCCTGTGGAATACCTCATTCCTTACCTCACGAGAACAGTTATCAGCTTGTGATTCGCAGCGCCTGATTTCATGTAGTAACCAGTCCATATAGAGGTCAAGCTGTTCGCCCGATACGACCTGTAGCTGAGTTTATGAAAACATTCTGGTATCCCTAAGCCAATTTCATCTCTTAGCAGTTAAGAGATGAAATTGGCAGGAAAGGATTTTTTTTAGGCTTATTCAGCTCTTCTCTTATAAAAAGCAGCTTACCAACATAAAAATATCATCATATGAAATTAACTACATCTAACAATGAAATTTACTCATTTTCTAAATTCATAACTCGCAAATTTTCATCGAAATAATCATTATAGACTTCCTCATTGTTTTTCTTCATTTTCAAATGAATATAGTTTGGAACGGATGGGCTACTTGAGCGATGAACGAAAATTTCATCCTGTATTGTTCGCAACTTATAATTCAAAGCATTATCATCAATAATTCCCGATACTTTTATATTAGAAATCTCTTTATCAATGTATTCTTTTAATTTTTGTGATCTGTCACGACTTTTTCGATTATCAAGAAATTGTATCAAAAAGTACCTTAATAGTGGTAGTGTAAAAACCACATAGAAAAGCAAGTCGTTTAGCTTTGCATCCATATAAACAGCATAAAGTATCAGGCTGATAAAAGAAACTGACATACCACATACATATAGAGCATTGAGCTTTTGCCTAAGAGAGATGTCCCAGCCAAAATTTTTCCCATGACATAATAGAGCCATCACGTGCTGTGGGGCAGCATATTTTTTATTTACATACCACCCTTCATTTCCAAATCGCTTGATTGCCTTTTTAGGCCTATTTAAGTAATAAGAAGCAGCTCTAAACACAGTGTCGCGCGATATTTCCTTACCAACTTTCAAATCATTCCACTTAACTCTAAGAACATTGCAATCATACATTTCTTGAATTGTAGCGGCTTTTTTTCTTTCAGATGAGATGTAACCATTAAGAACGACGTTAAGCGTTAATACAATTAAACCGTACATACCTAAATATGCAGAAATTTTTTCTTGAGGTATGCCTGCCTTGCTTTTTAATACTGCTGCTGTGATAGATAGCATTATGGGGACTATAATGCTGATTATAAAGTTTATATTACTGAATCTTTTAATTCTATTGTAGAGATGCGCTTGAGCATACAGAAGATCCATGTTCTCTTTTGAAGATTGAGTTAAATTTATAGTGTTCATTTAATTATCCAAACGATGGGAACGATGAACCAAAGACCTCTCTCCATTTGTTAATGGATTTCTCCTGTTCCTTATCAATTTCGAACTGCCTAGCTTCATTAACTAATGTAGCTTCAGAGTAAAATTTTGAAGAAACCTTAATGCGTTCTTCCCATGAGAGATGGTTTATGTCTCCCTGTATACCTTTATGATCGTTTACCATTGACAATACATGTAAACCTAGATGATTGAATAACCCTGTCAATTCCATATCGACGAATTGGGAGCAATTATCCCGGCCTTCATAATAATTTAATATCATGGTTTCGAGCAAATATGAACCTATAGATGGGATGGATTTTATACTCTGCCAATACTTAACTGCTCTTATAACATTAAGCATATTACCTTTGTTATTCACATTTATTTCTGTTGTTCGTGCCTTGTCGATTCTTGGGTCTGTTTTTTTCCAGTTTCCTGAGCCATCAGGTATAAGATAATAAGAACGGCCCCAAGAATCTTCTGCAGTCCTAAAACATGGTACAATATCAAAATTCCAATCCTTTGATGTTAGCTTAAGAGTTACAGCCTCTTGATTGCGTTTTATATCAGCTAACTCATATTGAGGGATATCTTTCAATTTACTTTTGAAATGATTCAATATCCTTATTGAGCTAATGGTTTCTGAGCTTGAACTTTTAAAACCTTTTAATCTTGTTGCCCCTTCATGAGAATTAAGGGTTATTTTATCGCTATAAATAGTATATGTGCATCCTTCAGCAGAAAGTCCAAACATTAGGTCTATGTCGTCTAAAGGCCTAATCTTCGTTCTCCTGGCAAAAGAACCAAATCCTATGTGTATTTCTGGGTAATTAAAAGGTGATGATTCATCTTTTTCAAATGCATTAAGTTTATCGATTAACCAATCTCTACTTCCACGAGCCTCATCTGTAATACTCTTTTTAAGGTTAACGACGTCTTGCATAAATTCATTAAATGCAGAAATGACAGTGGTAGCCATGACAACTCCTTAGTCTGTTAATTATGTCTCTAAGCATTATTTCATCAGCGCACTAACTATCTGAAACAGGTTTTGTGACAATCTATTACACAATGAGATAAATCTCAAACAACAAAATCACTTAATAAAAAGCAGTACGTATAGTCAGAAAGGTGAATATATACAAACCTAATAATAACTTTAGTTACCGAATCAAGGTTTTACTAGATATGTACTTAAACGGTCGGTTTCGGACATATATTGCGACGACTGTACGAAAGTAAGTGTTTTTAATTTAGTACATGCGTTATAATTAGTACATCCATTTAGTACATGTAATAACACTATGTCACGAGTTTTTGCCTACTGCAGGGTTTCAACCCTGGAACAGAATACAGAGAACCAGCGTCGCGAAATCGAGGCTGCTGGTTTTGCTATTCAGCCACGGCGGCTGATTGAGGAATACGTCAGCGGTTCGGTTGCAGCTGCAGAACGTCCCGGTTTTATGCGACTGTTCGACAGGATGGAAAATGGCGACGTCCTGATTGTGACAAAGCTCGATCGTCTTGGCCGTAATGCGATGGATATCAGGCAAACAGTCGAGCTACTTGCAGCATCGGAAATACGCGTACATTGCCTCGCGCTTGGCGGGGTAGACCTTACCAGCCCGGCGGGCAAAATGACGATGCAAGTAATCTCAGCTGTTGCAGAGTTTGAACGTGATTTGCTGATTGAGCGTACCCATGCCGGTATCGCCAGGGCAAAGGCTTCCGGTAAACGTTTTGGCCGTCCTCCTGCGCTAAATGAAGAACAGAAGCAGGCTGTGCTCTTACGAATCGATGAAGGAGCCAGCATCAGTGCCATTGCTCGTGAGTTTGAGACGACCCGTCAGACCATACTCAGGGTTAAAGCAGCGCGCCCAGACGAAGAAGGGATGTAAAACAGGATTCAATACAGAAATGGCAGGCAACCAGACTTCACACTATTTGCCACGCCATGATTCAGAGAGGACACGAGGATGTCAGAAATCAAAATCTATCCTGTCTGCTTTACTGGTCAGGTAAAAACAGTGGAGTGTGATGCGGCATTTCAGAAGGATCAGGCGGACACGTTTAAACACTACATCCGTTTTGCCCGACAGAACAAGACGACCACCCTTATTACCTGCCAGTGCATGAAGGACGGTGAAGGCGAAAACCGCCGCCGCCTGAAAGCCTGTTATTCCTCCACACATGATAACTACTGGCTGGCCCGCTGGTCTTACAGTGGTTCAGAGCACGCAACAGACTGCCGTTTCTATTCGGTATGGGCAGACGAAAAGCAGGGTGAGATTTACACCTCTGACGTGGTTAAGGCCGTCTCTCCGGGCTATTTCCGTATCAAGCTGCCTACCGGGTTACAGAAAAAAGAGCTTACGGAGCGCAATGCGGCGGCTCAGCCATCCGGCACAAAAAGTGGTGGAAAACGCAGGCGTCAGCCAGCCATGCGCCTCCTCGGACTGCTTCACTTCATGTGGGAACAGGCTGAAATCAATCACTGGCACCCTAATTTTGACAAGCGTACCCGCGATGATGCCTGGGCCGCATGGCGTCTGAAGCAGGTCGCAGAGAAAATCAGCGTGGGTAAGACGTCTCTGAAATCGGTCCTGCTCGTTATGGCCCGCCCCGGTACGCAGGAGATCAAAAATAACTGGGCAACGATTGATGCGGCCGCTTCATCGAACAAGCGCTTAATCATGATCACTTACCTCAAACCCTGCACAAACGGGGAAGGAGGCAGCCTGAACGGCACACTGCCGCTCACTCAGGCCGCAGGCTTTCCGTCTCTCGATGTACCAGCAGATCTTATTAACCGACTCAACCGAAGCTTTGCCCGGGAGCTGGGTGACTGGCGCCGGGGACAAAAAGTTATGCTGATATCTGAAACCGATCCGCCGGTAAAAAAATACAGGCAGCGTGACGGTAAACCTGTTCCGTATAACACCTGTACCGTCATTGATGCGGCGCTTATGACTGTCAGCCCCAGATTCATTCCTCTCGACTCATCGTGGGAAGGCGTCATAGAGGAGAAACTCTGGCAGGAAAAGCGTCAGTTCATTAAACCTCTGCGCTATGACGGCGAGGCGGACGTGTTTCCTGATTTTCTGCTGAAAGACGTGTCCGGTCGGGAGATTGTGCCGCTTGAGGTATTCGGCATGAACACACCAGATTATCTGGAGCGTAAAGCGGTAAAGCTTGCCCATTATCGTGAAGAGTACGGAGAGGGTAACTGGTGGAGCTGGGACGCTCATAAAGCTGGCGCCCTGACTGGCATTCCAGCGTTTCCGGTTAAAGGTTAAAGGTTACTTCTCCGCATCCGGCTTTGCATATACGGGATCGTTTCCTTTGGTAGATCATTTGCTACCTGACTATACCCGGCAAAGCGTTCTCCGATATTCGCACAATTTTTCTAGCTGAAGGCAGTTAATACCCGCCCGTTGCGGCGGGTTTGCTTCCAGCGGAGGCTGTCAGGTCGATTTCTTTCCGGCGTCCCTTCTTTCCTGCGGCGCATAGGCTCTGCTGAGCGTTGCGACAATCCCCGGCACGGCGGATTCCGGTCGGTAGATTCGCTGGATCAGGTCATCGAGAACGGTGCAGGCACCCTCAATATGCGATGGCCTGATTCGCCTGCCGCTGTGGCTGCCCTTGTTACCCAGCCATTTCAAAGCCATAAAGGCCGCTGCGTAATCGCCCAGCAGCGCCGGGTGATCGTCAATGCGCCGGTGCAGCGTCAGCACAAGCGGAGCTTTCCCGGCGCGCTCAACTTCACGCGGCACCTTAAGTTCATCGAGCAGCATTTCCAGCACGGTGCGCATGGTGTTAATGGCGGCTGACGGGTGTGCGGCCAGCAGGGCTGAAATTTCTCTCAGCTGCAGCTGCACGTCATCCGGGCAATCTGCCGGCGTAATAAACAGGGGCAGCGGTGGATGGAAGGTGCTGGCGCTGAATCGCTCAACATAATCCATCGTTCCGGCATCATAATCCACATCACGATCCATCCAACCATTGCCGGTGATTGCTACCGGCTCCTGGCAGGCTTTACGGCTGCAGCGCAGCAGGCAGCTGAATACCGTTTCATAGTGATCATGCTCAAACCAGACTTCGTCCTTGCCCAGTCTCGTTTCACTGGTTTCTTCACTGAAAAAACTGCCCGGTACGATTTCAAGCGTTTCGTTTAAGCAGGCCGGGCAGCGCCAGTGCGGGATCGTGTCTTTAGTAAATGCTTTATATATAAGCGGGATGCTCATGGCGGCATACCTTCGTCAGTTATGATGGCCGCCACATGATACACAATCCGGGCGCGGCACAGTCAGTGCCGCGCTACTGGCCGTCGGGAAAGAGACACCTCAAAAACTGTATAAATTCCACTGCAGACCTGCCGATGCGCCACAGCTTGGCGAGTTCATCCAGCCGGCTCAGCAGCGTTTCCAGCCAGTGCGGTTTTTTTATGCTCATTTGCGTAACTCCATTCCGTTTGATGTCCCGCAATGGTTCCGTCACGACGTTCCGGACAGGAAAGAAATTTCAACTGGATCCGGTATTGCTGCCGTCACGACGGCCAGATCGTCAAGCGTTTGCTATAGGTTTTCACCGAGTGAAAATTGGGGAATAAACGGACTGCTTAACACAGCTTTCCATCCCTGTCGGGCTGCCGTTTTACGCCAATTTGTTCCCGTCACGCCACGCGGTATACTCTCCGCCTCTTCTCAACAGGACAGGTCTGAATGACGGCTGGCGATGACGCACTGCGTGAGGCGGTGGCGTACTACATGGAATGGGTATACCGGGTTTCAGTTATCGGTAAAGGCGTACCGGCAGAGGAATGGGAGGCGCCGCTGTTCACGTATCTGCTGACCAGAAAGCAGCATAACGAGCTGAAGGTGATTTGCAGCCGCCAGGGCTGGCCGCCGCCGGCGGGTCGGGGGATCACCTTTTACCCGCACGTCATCAAGCATATTCTCACCGCGCGCACGGGCAAAGACAGCCTGACGTGGCAGGAATGTGCCGCCGTTCTGGCCGCATCGCTCAATCCCCGCAGCACCGTAGCCGTGCAGAAAGATCACGATCAGCAGGTTATCGTACTGAACTCGGTGGACGTGCTGAGAATAGGGCGAACGCAGGAAAAATACCGGGGGATGTTAATAGTGGAAGTCACCATAAACGATTTGGCCCCGGTAACTGCGTATCACGCATCCGAGGCCAAGAGTCGCGCCATTATGAAGAATGGCAGGTAAAGCTGTAATCAGTCGGGGGTACGCCACCCTGAGCGATTTTCCGCAACCTAATGCGAATAAACCATTTTGCCCAGCGTTCTCCCCATCGGTTCAGCTTTCGCTGATCTGCATGGCATCGGCGTTTTTCCATGCGTCAACCGACTACGTATAAATTATACCCGCCTCCTGACGCCTTCGTCAAACATATGACCCGGAAAACAGACTGATGCAGATGGCTTAGGGGGTTATGGGTATAGTTTAATGCCAAGCAATTGGGTAGAAAAAATCCATCACGTCGCAAAACCAATGCGGTTTAATGACTTATCCACATATCCACGCCTTAGATCCTAATAATTATCCATATTAGATCCTTAATAGATCCAAACAGATCCCCATCCTTCGCAGGCCAGTGCTGGAGCGGCTTCCAGAGGATATGCATGTGTCACAACATGCATATCATGTGTGGTAGCATGCAAAACATGTGTGACATCATGCAAAACATGTGTCATAACATGAAAAACTATGTGTCACAGCATGTAAATTTGCTTTCGAAGTTTAAATTCCAAAGTCGCTGTGAATAAAAAGGCTAACTCATTGACAATAAATAGTTATTTTCATGATTCTTTAATCGCTTCGACTGAAGATGAGAGCAAAGTACTCACAGTTACTAGTACTTCGTCTGTTCAGCCAGCGATCCTCTTGAGACTGGGTGTTTTTGTTCCTAACACCCGTTCTCTAAAAAAAGGTTCTGAACATGTTATCGATGTATCGGAGCCCTTTTCATCATTAGAGTTTGCTCGGAAAGAGGGATATAACGATATCCAAATTCGCGGCGAACGTCTTAATATCACTTCAGATTTTAGCGTCTGGATGGGGGTGATTGGCGCATTCAGTAAGTATGGTCGCGATACTAATACCATAACATTACCCTTCAAGGAGTTTGCTCATCTTTGCCAGTATGATTCACGCCAGATAAATCACAGGCTTCGTGATCAAATTTTTGACTCCCTTGCGAAGCTCGGCACAAAGGTTGTCCAATTCAAGCGGCGAGAGGGGACTGGCAAAATGTTTTTTACCCAGCTCCTAAAAACCGCGCTGCTTGATAGGGATAATGACACAGTCACTCTTGAGGCAGACGAGCGTTTGTGGGAGTTGTATGAAATCGATTATACGATTCTCTTGCGTAAAAGGCCTTATAACTATCTGAAAGGTAAAGAAGTTGCCCAGACACTTTATACCTATATTGCTAGTTTGCCTGATAATCCTGCCCCCATTTCTTTCACTCGAATCAGGGAACGTCTTTTACTAACATCCCCTGTGCCTGAGCAAAATAGGCTTATTAAAAATGCCCTGTTAGAGATGAAAAAAATTGGATACATAGAGTATGACGTTGTTAAAAAGGGACGTGAGTCTTTCTTGTTTATCCATAAAAGAAATAAGAAACTCAAAGAGTTATATGAAAAAGATGTGTCATAGCATGCGAATTGGGTGTCATAGCATGTAAATCATGTGCCATAACATGCAGCAGGCCTATCTGTGCCACCAAAATTGGTCGAAATGCATTTTACGACACATGTTTTAGTTCCCTTTGCATGTTATGACCCATTTTTTAATGGCAATTTGCCGTCATGTGACCCAAATTTGTAAGACATGCATGTTGTGACCCATATTTTGAAGCCGTTGCATGCTGTGACCCATGGTTTGCCTGAATCCAGCAAATGAGGAGATCCAGAATCGAAAATGTCCGCATTTTTTCAATCGGTAGCTGTAGCACACAAACCCGGATTGGCGTTTCGCAGGTTCTGCTGCAGTCTGCAAATGATAGTGAGCTTGTTAGATTTAACTATTCGGGCACGACATCTAAACGTTGCGTAATTCAGGCGCTGATTGACGGTGTAAAGATGTTGGCAAACCCAAAAAAAGTTGCTCTGATCACCTCCACGCCACTTGCATGATATAAAGCCAAAGTAGGGGAGGGGCCAAACCGCTACCTTATTGACGAACTGTTCGAATTGCTGGATTCAAAATGGTGTGGATTTGAATTCGATTTTTGTGAAGGTGATGGACGTTTGCTTAAAGAATACGTTCTCTCATATGGCCTTCGAACTCTTGACAATCTTAAGACGGAATGATGTTTTGACGCCTCAGTGAGATGGAGGCATCATTGTTTCGCTTACGTAGGTGAAGGGCTTTCTTGAGTTAATAATGGATAGCAGTGACAATTTCATTGACTTTATTGATGGTAACTTTCAAGGGAGTTGTCGTATTTCTTAAGCGGCACTGTTGCAAAAATGTGGAAGTGATAAAATTATGGCCACCTTTTGCTGACGGAGCAGCACATGAACCCATTCAAAGGCCGGCATTTTCAGCGTGATATCATCCTGTGGGCGGTACGCTGGTACTGCAAATATGGCATCAGCTACATCGAGCTGCAGGAGATGCTGGCCGAGCGTGGTGTGAATGTCGATCACTCCACGATTTACCGCTGGGTTCAGCGTTATGCCCCCGAAATGGAGAAACGACTGCGCTGGTACTGGCGTAACCCTTCCGATCTTTGCCCGTGGCACATGGATGAAACCTACGTGAAGGTCAATGGCCGCTGGGCATATCTTTACCGGGCCGTCGACAACAGGGGCCGCACTGTCGATTTTTATCTCTCCTCCCGGCGTAACAGCAAAGCCGCATACCGGTTTCTGGGAAAGATATTAAATAACGTGAAAAAGTGGCAGATCCCGCGATTCATCAACACGGATAAAGCGCCCACCTATGGCCGTGCACTGGCCCTGCTCAAACGTGAAGGTCGATGCCCGCCTGACGTTGAACACCGACAGATTAAGTACCGGAATAACGTCATTGAATGCGATCATGGCAAGCTGAAAAGGATAATCGGTGCCACGCTGGGATTTAAATCCATGAAGACGGCTTACGCCACAATTAAAGGTATTGAGGTAATGCGCGCACTACGCAAAGGCCAGGCTTCAGCATTTTATTATGGTGATCCCCTGGGCGAGATGCGTCTGGTCAGCAGAGTTTTTGAAATGTAAGGTCCTTCAATAAGACAAAAGGCTACTTCATCGCTAACTTTGCAACAGTGCCGTATAACCTGATTAAAATCAGGACTTTTCCAGTCGCTAGCGGAGCGAGGAGAGTGCTGTGGATCGGAAAAGAGTTTAGCTTCAGCCCGGCGTGGGTAAACAGAACGGCTTGTGACCTGTCTCATCCCAACCTCTGGCTCGCAGCCTGTCGTTATCGTTAAGCTGCTTTCATCCGATATTCTGCCTGCCCGGGCGATTTGGAGGGCCAGGTTAACCCGACATCAGGCCTGGAGCGATGAATGGTGAAAGGAAGATGAATAAACTAATCAACCATCACCATGGTAAACAAAATCACCACAAAAGTAATAACATAAAGAATAATAAACCAAATATATTATTTTATTTGGTTTATTAACATATGATAATTATCTCGAGAATTCGGAGTGCTATATTTACTACATTGTTACCAACTGAATGTTAGACGCTATGAGCAACCTGTCATGTATCTTAAAAGTATTGAATCAATGCAACCTGCCTGCGGGGTTGATTCGATACCTCAGAGATAACTATAAAGTTCGATTCTGCCATGCTGATGAGGTTATTTTTCATCAGAAGGAATACTGGAACTCTGTTTTTATCGTCAAGAAAGGTCTGCTCCGTTTTTATTATGAACAGGAAAATGGTGGCGAGGTAAATAAGTGTTTTCTTGGCGAAGGTGAGTATATGGCTCCTGTCTGGGATGAAAATACCCGCTTTAACTTTTCTCTGGCCAGTATGGAGGAGTCTGTCATTCTGATTATCGGCCTGGATGTTTTGAAGGATCTTCTTGTAAGAAATCAGAGTAACAGCGCTGAATATTATCAGCGGTTTGAGAACAAGGTACTTAAAAACATTGTACTGAAGAAAATTGACCGTGAAATGTCGCAGATTACCATGAATGCCACGGAAAGGTACGCATATGCGCTTAAAACAATGCCGGAGATAGTGGAACGAATACCTCAGTATCACCTGGCCTCCTATCTGGGGATAACGCCGGTAACCTTATCCCGAATAAAAAGTAGTTACGTGAAAATGAAAAAGGTTTAGTGCCATATAGTTGCAGAAGGGTGAAATTACCAGCAAAGCCGGGCATTTTTTTAAATTTTACATTCCTGACTTTCAGTCTTTATTTATCAAGGCTGTTAATGTCATGCGGCCTCTCTTGTCACACACCGGCGGGGGCTCATTAATGAGATTATCTACTATAGTCAAAAATAAATATACACTTTTGCATACTGAATTTACAGCAGAGGTTATCCAGGCAGAGGTGCGGCAACATATATGGATAACATATTAGGTTTCATGATATTTTTTATAAGAGGTTTCATCATGCTCCACCTGATCCGCCATTCACGATACCCTGGATTCAGATATAAACCTGTTGTTGTTGCCACGCTTCTGGCCACACTTCCTGCGTATGCCCAGGATATCCCGGCGGGAACAACGACCGTATCCGGCACGCCCCCGTACCAACTGAATGAAATCAATTTCCTGTCCGCTGTGTCGGCCGTAAATACAGGCATACCGGGTGTATCTTTATCTGCGCTCTCAGATACGGCTAAAACTGCGGCAAGCGACTATGCTTCAGCCCCTACACCTGAGAAACTGGCCGCATTGCAGGCTGCACAACAGGCGCTTTCCACTGCGGTTAATACCGCCATTGGTAACGCCACCATCAGTAATCTGCGCGTAACCGGAGACACTGTCTTTGACACCAATGCCTTAGGCCTCAGAATTGCAGACAACACGGCAGCGAGCATTCAGGTTGATAGCGAAAAAAAATTGACGATTCAGAATGTCACTACGGCTGACCATGCGGGTGCAATATCCACGGGTGAAGGTGGTGTGCTGGCTATCAATGGTAACGACCAGGATGCGATTCAGTTTATAAATAACCAGAATTTACACGCACCTGAATTAAATCCGAGGGGAAGAGCCTTTGCTGCCGGCGGAGCAATTGCAAACAGCAAAACGGGAACGCTTCTTTTAAATAACACCTTATTTAATAATAACAAAGTTGATGGTAGTGCCTCACTTACTGACGGTGCCGGGAGTGGTGGCGCGATTTTGAATCAGGGTAACGCGGTTATCAGCAACAGCTGGTTCACGGATAACATATCCACGGGGGCCTATGCTGATGGCGGGGCAATCACCAGTGGTACTGATGTAACTGAGATTTTAATACCTTCGCTCTCCGTGATAAGTTCTGATTTTTCCGGAAACAGAGCCATCGCACTGGATGCTTTGGGGGAGGCCAGGGGCGGGGCCATTAGCCAGGATGGGGTACTGACTATTCAGGATTCCGTTTTCAGCAATAACCTGGCCAGGGCGCCCGGTATCGCTCTGGGTGGGGCAATATGGACTATAACTGCCGCCAGTATCTCTGGCTCGTCTTTCGATAGTAACCGGGCGCTGATTGGTCCCGGTGGTTCTAATGCTATCGGCGGAGCTATTGGAAACAGCTACGGATTACTGACCGTCACTGACAGTAACTTCACCAGTAACATTGCAGCTACGGAAGGGGAGACAGCATTAACCCTTACGAAAGGGTATGGGGGTGCCATCTATAATAAAGGCGACACTGTTATCCAGCGTGGTCTTTTTGATAATAATATCGCGGGCGGGTCCCATGCCATGGGAGGCGCCATCGACAGCAGCTCTGACTCAACTCACGCTGATTTTCCCACACTGACTGTAGAGAACTCCAGCTTTGTCAATAACTCAGCCATCAGCCAGTATTCTGGTGGCCCGGAAGGGATAGCGGAAGGCGGAGCCATCAGTAACAGCGCACCGGATGAAGCCGCTCGCGGACTGCTTCATGTCAGTAACTCTGTATTTCAGGGTAACCTTGCCACATCGTTTGCCGAATCCCGCGGCGGTGCCATTTCTGCCGATGGTGAAACAACAGTTTCTGATTCTACGTTTGAAAGCAACATTGCACGGACTCTGGGCACAGATGATTCACTGGCCATCGGGGGTGCCATTTCGAATAAAACGGATGGTAATCCGCTGACCATTACCGGCAGTCATTTTACCGGTAACCGGGCGACAGCACAGGGTACGCCTGCCTCAGAGTTTACCTCGCAGCAAGTGAGTGGCGGTGCCGTGTATAACCAGGGCAACACGTCTGTCAGCAACAGTGATTTTACAAATAACCTGGCTCAAGGCCAATATGCTTCAGGTGGGGCTATCGAGAATAGCTCCGCTAATGGTAGTACGCCTGTGCTGACAGTAAATAACACCACGTTCACCGGAAACTCCGCTGTCAGTGATTACACCACAGGTAATGGAGGGAGTGCTAACGGGGGCGCCATTGCTCATGACCCGGACTCGGGCATGCTCAGGGGCACACTGACCATAGGTAACTCGGTGTTCACCAATAACCTTGCCAGTGGTGCAGGTGAGGCCCTTGGTGGGGCAATTTCGGCCGGAGGACCTACCACTATCTCAGACTCATCCTTTGCCAATAATACCGTCAGAATGGGACCGGGTGGTACACAGGCTCTGGGGGGCGCAATTGCTAGCGTTTTTGAAGAAAAACTAACCCTGACAAATACTGACTTTTCAGGCAACCGCATTCTTACGGATGGCCCACAGATAGACAATCCTTACGATAAGCAGAGTGTTAATGGTGCAGCGGTATTTACCCGGGGTGACCTGGACCTTAATACCACAGCCGGAAAGACCAGCCTGTTCAGTGGCAACACCATCACTGACCACGGCTCAACCCGAAATAATGCTATTTACCTTGGGTATGGTGCCACCGCTCACACCCTGAACGTAAACACCGATACAGGCAGTACACTGGACATGCGGGACCCGCTGGAGGGGACCAGCTATAATGGCGGGATTACCGTTAATAAAAATGGGGCGGGTGTCTGGAAGCTGGGTGGAAAGAATTCACTGGTTAATACCGTCGAAGGGGGGACAGATGTGGGAAGCGGCAAGTCTACTTTTGCGGTCAATGCCGGAACCCTCTATCTGTATGGTCAGGGGGAAGTGGCCAATGCGACAGCCGCTAACCCGGGTGCTGTCGTTGATGCCGGCACGCTGACCCTTGCGGGCACCGGTTCGGCATTCACTCTGGGGACCGGGGCCACGCTGTCCGCCAGCGGGGGGAATGCTATCACCGTTTCCGATGGTGGAATTAACATCGCTGACGGTTCCACCCTGAGTTTTAATCTTGACCGGTACGACACCACCCGGGACGGGACAAAAGGCATGCTGGCACTGGCGGCAGGCACATCCAGCGTGGGTAGCGTCAACGTCAACGTCAACGGCATCAGCCGCGAGGCACTGTCCTCCACAGACTTTACCCCGAAAACACTGGCGTCTTTTGATACCAGTGCTGTTGGCGGGAACGCCAGCGTGGCATCGCTGAGTGCTGGCGGGCAGAAGATTTATGATATTGACGGTGTGTCCTCCACGGACCAGTTTCTTTACGGGAAAGCCTTCTTCTCCGCAGATAAAAAGACCCTTTCTGCCGCCCTTGCGCTGGCCTGGGAGGCGGCTGCAAATGCACATGGGACATTTAATATTCAGAATGGTGCATTCACCCTGGATGCGGCCCTTGCAGACAATGTTCAGCCGGGAGCCGGCACAACGTTTGGCTGGGACGGAAAATCATTGACCAAAACAGGTGCCGGAACCCTTATTCTCAACGGAAAAAATATTTACACCGGACTCACGTCTGTCAACGCGGGGAGCCTGATTGTAGGGGGCACTGCAGATAACGCGGCGTCAGCACAAATTGCCGGACCGGTTGCGGTGAGTAATGCCACGCTGGGAGGATATGGAACCATACTGGGTCCGGTCAATCTGAATGCTGGCGGCATTCTTTCTCCGGGTAACTCTGTGGGTACCCTGACCACCGGTGATGTTAACTTCAACAACGGCTCCACCTACAAATGGGAAGGTAATGCAGCAGGCGGCGGTGACCTGCTTAAGGTCAACGGTAAAGCCACTATTGCTTCTGGCAGCTCACTGTCACTTAACGGGGCCACGGCCGGCGAGGTTGCGAAGGTGGGAGATTACACGCTGATTCAGACCACGGGTGGGATTAATGGTCAGTTCAGTAATGTGCAGAATAACTTCGCGTTCCTGAACTACGCACTGAACTACGCGGCAGCGGGCAGCAAGGATTTGATGCTGACGCTGTCACGTAACAAAACCGCCTTCCAGAATGTGGCCGATACCTTTAACCGCCGCTCTGTTGCTCACAATCTTGATTCCATGCCAACGGATAACCAGGTCGTCAAATCAGTGACGGGGTTAAGTGTTACCCAGGCTCGTAAAGCCTTCGACAATCTGTCAGGGGAGTCTTACGCATCAGCCCGTACGGCCATGCTGCAGAACAGCCGCTATGCACGTGATGCCATTAACGGCCATCTGATGGGCGTTGATGGTGGTCGCCAGGGCAGTGCCTGGGTAACCACCTGGGGTCATGGCACTCACCAGAGTGGGGACGGCAATGCAACGGCGCTGACGAACAATGGTTTTGGTGTCATGGTGGGAGCAGACCTGGCAAGTGATGAAAAATCGGTTATGGGTATCGCCGCCGGGTTTGAGCGTAATAATCTTCATATGAGCGATGACCGGGAAAGCAAAAACGAGGTCAACAGCTACCACGCCGGGGCATATGGCAGCACCCGTCTGGGGGCTTTCGATTTCCGGGGTGGTGTTATCTACTCTTACCTGGACAGTGACAGTGAGAGGGATATCTGGGTACCGGGCCTGCAAGGGAAAAACAAGGCCAGTTATGGTGCAAACCAGATTCAGGCATTTGTTGAAGCCAGCCATACGGTGAAAATTAACAAATTCGCCAGCTTCGCCCCGTATGCCAACCTGGCTCAGGTCTGGCTGAAAACAGATGGTGTGAATGAGTCCGGAAATGCCAGTGCGCTCAAAAGCGGCTCCAGTCATAACAACGTGACGTTCAGTACACTGGGCCTGCGTGGGAAGCTGGACTTTGATACCTCACTGCCGGCAAGCCTGGGTGCGAAGGTGGGCTGGGCACATGCTGATGGTGACGTGGCCAGTAAGAATACACAGCATTTCGCCAGCGGCGGCAGTGACTTTGCAGTTAAAGGTGTCCCGCTGGCCAGAGACTCCGTCATTAGTGGCGTGTCTTTGACGGCAAAAGTGGGCAGCAACAGCAGCGTCGGTGTCGGATACCAGGGGCAGTTTGGCAAAGGTATGACGGACAATGTCGGTTATCTGAAGTGGGTCACTAACTTCTGATATATCATCCCCGAAGAGCACCGCTCTTCGGGGGCTTTCCCCCAAAATCTCTGATCTCCATGCATAACGGTGTTATGGCACGAAAGGGTATACACGGAAGAAACGAAGCTGAAAAGGATGTGACGGGGAGCAAAGTGTGCCTGGTTGTATTCAGAAACCAGGTGGTCAGGGTAACTGCAGGAGCAGCCTCTCCTTAGAAATACAGGCTGGCCGGCTCTGTCGAAAATATTCCACAAAATCGAAGTGTGCCTGATTCTGGACACAATTAGGCTGCTAACGAATAAAACTGTTTCCAGGCTGAAATATCTTCTGCGTTTTCCAGCTGTCCTTTTTTAAGCATCCGGTGAAGCTCAACTCCCGCGATTGTCGCTTCCGCAGATGCAAATGATTTAAATCCGAGCGTGGATTTCGTGATGCGCTTACTGCCCCGATGATCTTGCTCAACCAGATTGTTCAGATATTTTATTCGCCTCACTTAAATCAACAAAGGCCAGAGTCCATAGAGAAACAACAGGTTATTGATGCGCTCCAGCGCCGCGGTGTTCGCGCCTGATTTATCAATATTGACCTTCTCAGGAAAGCCACTGGAGCCGATGGCTTGTTTGAAAAAACTCAATACGGCTGCGCGGTCACGGGTTTCAGATAGCATAAAATCAATCGTGGCACCGTCACTGTCCACGGCCCGGTAAAGATAAACCCACCTGCCATTGACTTTGATATAGGTCTCATCCATTTTCCAGCTACGCCCCACAGGCTTCTTCCTTTTTCTGAAAGCCTGCTCAAGTTGCGGGGCGTAATGAACGACCCATTTTTGCACGGTTGAATGGTCCACATCAGCGCCACGCTCTTCCAGCAACTCTTCAATATTGCGATAACTGAGCGAATAGGCAAGTTTCCACCGCACGGCCATCAAAATGAGATCTTTAGGAAAGTGGCGACCTTTGAAACTGAGCATCATTCAACCTTAACCCGGATTTGTCGGCTGCCAGCATAACCGCACGTCTATCTTTTCGACAAAACCTCTGGAAGGTGTAGACCCACTAAGCGATGAAGATGACATGGAGTACGAATAAAACCATTAACGGCATGATAAATAATGATTTTTATGTAAAAGTTGGGACTTTTGGAGGAAATGGGCGCAGAACCCCTTATTGAAGAGATGCATGTACTGGATGTCATCCGGCAGGGGTTTGGTTCTGTAGATGAGTTTATTGCGCTGGCTAACTCCGTCAGTAACCGACGTAAATCGCGCGCTGGCAGGTCTCTTGAGTTGCACCTTGAACAACTCTTCACCGAGCATGGATTACTGCATTTCGCCACTCAGGCCGTGACGGAAGGGAACAAGAAACCCGATTTCCTGCTCCCCTCCCAGGCAGCCTATCACGATGCAGATTTCCCCGGCGACCGTCTGAGGATGCTGGCTGTTAAGACAACCTGTAAAGACAGGTGGCGACAAGTACTGAATGAAGCGGACCGAATCGATATCATACATTTGTTTACGCTTCAGGAGGGGGTATCGTCCGCTCAGTTCAGTGAAATGCAACAGGAAGGGATCCGTCTGGTCGTGCCCGCCTCACTGCATAAAAAATATCCTGAAGCCGTACGCGGGGAACTGATAACGCTGGGGGGATTTATTGCGGAACTAATCGAACTATATGCTGGCCTGAATGACAATGACTAGTCAGTGGCCAGCATTAACAATTAAGGCTTCGAACCGGACTGTTTGCGGGTTGCTGCAGCTTTAAGAATATAGGGTTCGAGTAGCCTTGCCACTGCTTCAAATACGGGTACCACTACCGAGTTACCAAACTGTCGGTAGGACTGTGTGTCTGAAACCGGAATACGAAATGGCCTGCCGCCCGCCTCCTCAAACCCCATAAGTCGGGCACATTCGCGTGGTGTCAGCCTGCGCGGGCGGTTGGCCTGATTATCGCTGTTCTGAAAATCTGCCTCCCCGAGCGCGTGGTCCCAGCCCCGATCGATGAGAATTTCTGAACCGTCTTTATGGTAGCGGGCTGAAAGCGTCCTTGCCACACTGTTCTCATTGGTCGGGTCAACCAGGCCAAAACCGAAACCGTTGCCTTTTGCCGCATGTTTTTTGGCGTAATTATAAAGATATTCCCAGAGCTTTGGCGTCAGGATGTACTTGCTGTCTACCACGGGCTCAAGCAGCTCACCAAAAGAAGGCCGGCGCTCAGGATAAAAACGGCTTACATCGCTTAGCGAAAAGCCAGGATGGATGTTCAAATCTCTGCGGAAACCAACGAGAACGATCCTCTCGCGATGCTGGGGCAGGAAGTGTCTGCCGTCGATAACTTTCGGATCTGATTTTCCGGCAATTGCCGCATCGGCCACCTCATAGCCTAATTCATCAAGCGCTTCCATAATGACTTTGAACGTTTTGCCTTTATCATGGCTCTTAAGGTTTTTAACGTTTTCCAGCACAAATATGCCCGGTTTTTTAGCCTGAATGATGCGCGCAACATCAAAGAAAAGCGTCCCCTGCGCTTCGCATTCGAAGCCATGCGCTCGCCCCAGTGAATTTTTCTTACTCACGCCTGCAAGGCTGAAAGGCTGGCAGGGGAACCCGGCCAGCAAGACGTCGTGATCGGGAACTTCTGCATCAATGTGCGCGTAGGCATCATCCTCTGAGATTTCGGGTTTATCACTCAGAGTGACTTCACGGATGTCCAGGTTGAATGTGTGCATGTCATGATCGTTAAACCAGTTAGCCTTGTAGGTCCGTACGGCTTCTTTATTCCATTCACTGGTAAAAACGCACTGACCACCAATTGCCTCAAAACCTTTGCGAATGCCGCCAATGCCTGCAAACAGATCAACAAACCGGAACGCATAATCAGGATGATGAGCCGGAGGTTCAGGCAACATTTTTTTCAGCAGAGCTTCTTCTGTTGAGGTAAGCGATTTTGGTGGGCACTTTCCATTAATCCATCGATTGATGGTTTCACGCGTCCATTCATTTTTACCTACTTTACGGAGCAGTTCGGCAACATACTTTTGATCATAAATCTCAAGGACTCGCTCAATCAGTTTCAGATCGCTTTCCTGACGCTGTTTATCTTCCACTTCGGCCTGTACGAGCAGGTCCTGCGCCAGCAACTCAAATTCAGACATATAACCTCCAAAAGGGTCTTATGGGTGAAATACCATCACTCATCTGACCCAGATGGAATTAATTATATGGATATTTAAACAGTAATGGCTTTTACGCTTATGAATTCAGTGAGCATGTAACTGGTGCAGTAGCGGCTTTCCTTCAACAGGAGCCCTGTACCATCCTGAACGTTGTAACAGTTCATCTAACCCAGAAATTTCACCTTTAAGAAGAACATTAAGAGGCATTATTTGCTGGCCTTCACTGTCGAACGCAGCATCGAGGGACTTTTTATTAATATAGATGCATGATACCGATGAATTAAGCTGTTTTTTGTTGAGATCCTTCCATTCAGCCTCAGTTAGCACACCGTACATCCAGTCAGTAAGCCTTAGGGCATTCATAGCGTGTTGCAACCGGTAAAGATGATTCTGCGATAATAAATTACCACTACCCGCGCGCCAGAGGTATTCAAGTTTGCCGGGGAGATCTGCCCGTAGCCCCTTTTGACGACCTTCTTTCAGCAACCAGCGAATATCGGGAGCTACTTCTTTGCGAAACCGTCGCTGTTTTTCTGCGGTCGCAAGCCAGCGGGTCAAGAACAGAGTTTCCTGCGTCGATGAGCTGACAATACCTTCGCGCCTTGCGTTATGTAGTGCGACAAGTCCACACCAAGCAAGATGAGCGGCATTGAGATTTGAATTATTCAGATTATCTCCTGCTAGTTTTACTTCCCGGAGTTTTTTTAGTTTGAGCGTTACCGGATTTGAATTTCTGCATACATTTTACATTGCATGGTTAGACGCGTGAAGACGCAGTGCGCAGCCTGCTCTTTGAATGCCGCATAGCGGCATGAAGGCGCCAGCTGATGCCAAATGTCATCCTTTAGCTGAATGGAGCCGGTAGCGCGGCGTAGCCGCTATCTGACGCACAAATCGCTCAAGTCCAACCATCCCTGATAGAAGCCGTTTAAGCAGCGGCCTTTCAGCCGCACGTAAGTTAGATGGTCGTAGACGAAAGAAAGAACCAGCGGTGATACCGGAAGCAATGCAATAATCAGTAGTTACAACACCCATTTATCAGCCACTGCAGTTCCGGCCCCTTGGGCCGGGCGGCGGCGGCTGGTCAGTGGGGGCTACCGGGCCTCAGGTACGGCGCGGAACCTGGTGGAGATGGGCGCGGGGTCTCAGGTTCTGCTCGGTGTGGGGTTAAATATGAGTATTTATGTGTGTTGTAACTAAAGTGCTATTGCCCGCCGCCTGCCGGCGGGAGCTACTTCAGGTTCTGAGCGGCGGGGGCGCCTGCGACCGCTGCAAGCGAAGGCATTTTACTTTTATCCACAGAGTTGAGGGTGATAACAGATCATTCTGACTGTGTCAGAAGAAAAAAAAGGGGGTGTTAGATTGTTTTCCAGATTATGAGATATCTGTTTGCCCATTTTAGCATTTATCTATTTGCGGATTTTTGTGGATAACAGGCTGCGCTGCTGAAAGTTGATTGCAGTATGCAGCCGTTACACCGGAACGAGGCGAAAAATCTCTTGTAGCAAGCGGGTAAGGGCCCTAACCGGTATTTTAGCGCAACGAAAAAAGCCCCATTCAAGGGGCAGCTAAAAAACCGTTGTTCAGTTGAGGATTGTCAGGCGGGGGCTTCCTGAGCGTTAAAGAGTTCCATCTGATATAGCTGTCTGACGGCCAGCTGCTCAAGACGTTCATCATTACAGAACAGGCTCTCACCTGCCGGCATCGTTTTTCTGATGTGGTTCATCATCTCAAACAACTGCGCATCCAGTGGGAGCCTTGCAAGCCGGTTAGCGCGTTTACGCATAGCCCCTTTTTCCCGACGGAACCTGAGTGCGTCAGCCCTTTTCTTTGCATACCAGCGACTGCGGGCGGTATGTGCGGAAATATCTTCATCAGCTGAGAGAATGCCATCCGCGATTAGCCTGCGGCGTTCTTCGCTTTTACGCAGTGCCTTTTCCTGATCCTTGGCCAGCTTATGCATGTCTACGCCCAGCATTTTGAAGGCGACCTCGGTAAGCCAGACATACTTTGGAAAGTATTGCCCCGATTCGCGATCCCATTCTTTTTCCTCTGAAACGGCCAGAACGCCGTACCGAACCTGCTCATCAATGAGGCGTGACATGCGGCTTACAGTTACAGCCGTTTCTGGAATAACGCTACCGTTGCTGTCTTTAGGGCTCACTTCTGTTGCAAGTCTGGAAACACACATGCCAACTGAGTGCTTGCCGGCATCACAAAAGCTTATCCATACCGGCCAAGTGGCATCAAGCATGCCAGCTTTCTCCGGTTTGAACCGATTTTTACGGCCTGCTTTTTGACGATGAGTGATGTAGTAAGGATGCAGGGACATTCGCATACGCAGCTTTGGCTGACCCGTTTTCGCGTCTTTCGTGACCAGTCGGTTATAGGCGTGACCCAGCTGGCCGCTCAGCTGCTTATAGTGAGCTGGCCGAAACCATGTGGGCTTTTCACACTTCGGGCGTGTCGAGTGACTTCCGCGCACTTTACGCGTCGCATTTTTCTGGACTGGCACCAGGAAGGACGATGTTTCACCCGCGTCTATCCCCTGCCAGAACCGTATCTGATCGTCAGTGCTCAGCTGACTCCAGTGTTTTTTCGAAGAGGCTGGCTTCATTTCACTGCCCTCCTTCTTCTCTGCAGTCTTTCACTTTTTACCCGGGCGGCCCGCAGATGATCAGGGCTGACCTTCAGCGCTGCAAAAAAAGCCGGGGTAAAATAAAACTGCGATGCATCCTGACGCGTAGCAGGCAGGTCCCGCACGATGAATCCAAACTCGCTTTCAAGCGCCTGAAGGGCACGTGAGGCTCGGGATATGCTGACTGCGCCTTTCGCAGAAGTAGATGTCAGACCGCACTCGTTAGCCAGCTGAGATACAGAACGGTCTATTCCATTCGTCAGCGGGTTGTAAAAGAAACACATCCCCTGCAGCAGCGAATCAAGTGCCTGGAGAAGTTCTACCCTGGGCTTTTTTCGGCGTTCGCTGCGCGCGCACTGAAGATAAATACGGATGTTAAAGTGGTAGCTGAATACGTAACCACTGGCTTTTTTCATTAGTTGCCGACAGAAACGCGGCCGGATGGCGTCTGATGCAGGGGTAAAATGAGGGATCTGTTGTTGGGAAACCACATTTTGGCCATTAGCCAGGCTTCCGCCCGATGGCTGACTCATTGCGGCTGAGTTGAGGTTATGCATACCATCCGGCGCTTATATTGCGCGGGTGGAGTAAGCACAGAACGGATTGTCTTTTTCCGGGCATGAATCTATACTCCCCGCACAGGGCAATAATCCTGTGCAGTATAAGAATGCAGTATAAGAACGAAACCCCGTTAATCTTCCCATGTCGCCAAACTAGAGAGATTTTCGGGGTTTTTCTTTTCTGATTTGGTCTTACCTCCTCAGATCCCTGCCACTTTCAGGCGTGGCCAGCCATCAATTCTAAATTGTCCGTAATCTATCACTCAGAAACACTTCCGGCAATAAAGTCGCCCCGGCTACAGCGATTCACTGTGGCGCGCTTCAGCCTCAATCATCATTTCCAAAAAATCGGCCTGCGTTATTCCTTTTAACTCACAAATTTTAACCAGAGCCTCTTTAATTTCAGGCCTGACAAAAACGCTGATTTCTTTATGAGTTTCACGCTTCCTCGCCTTATAGGCGCGAACGCGGTCCTTATGAGGAGTTGGCTTTTCTCTGTTCCGGGTATGTTTCTTTTCTGGAGCGGATGTTACTGAATCACGGGGGCTCATGCGCGTACCCTGCTGCAAAATAAAACTTTACGCAGCATAGCATAAGCCAAATCAGTAATAAGCCTTAATAGTTATACCTCACCAGCCACTGGCGAACAGGCTGATGCGGCGTTACGGACGATTAGCAGGTAAATCAGTAGGACAGACGGTACTCTTGTCCTGCATCCCAGCGCGACTGCCAGTGCTGCAGATAACGATCGGCAAGAGCCGGCATATCCCCAATGACCAGTACGTTTTCGCTGTTATGCCGGGCGCCGGCGCGGGTGTAATTAAAGCTGCCGGTTTCAACCGTGCGTCCGTCAGCGACGATAAACTTGTCATGCAGCGCGGCATACTGCCCATTGAGGCGAACCGGGATGTCGCGCGTTACAAGCAGGTTGATGGCAGACTGGCTCTTACTGTTCTGAGTGGCCCTGTCATCCAGCACCACGCGGACGTCAACGCCACGTGCCTGTGCCCTGACCAGAGCAGTAGCCACTTCAGGTGACGTAAAGCTGTAGCCTGCGAGCCGGATTTCCTTCTGTGCGCGATCTATGACGCCGAGCACCAGTGTTTCTGCGCTGCCTTCGGGGGAAAAGCCGACGCCGACGCTGACGCCGGGCGCGTCCACGGCTTGACCTGCATGCGGCAGCAGCACCAGACTGCTTAACAGCAGTGGCAGAATTATGACCTTCATGGGTTTCTCCGGGGGTCGTGAGCGTGCGGATTTTCATTCCCGGACGCTAGCGTCCGGCCAGGCATTGCGGCAGAACGATGTAATTGGCCAGCTTTTTTTATCAGGAAATTAGCCTGGTGGCCACGAGGCCAGCAATTCCCGGTAGCAATAACGCCGGACCCACTACGTTTACTGTAACAATGCGAACAGAGCCCTAACGTATACGCCCTCTTACAGCAAGCTGTGCCGGAAAAAACTAACGGCATTGCCTATCAACAGCTCGAGGTAAAGAATTTTCAACGATGTTTTACAGCATCACGGCAACGCACATCACTGGCAGACAACTCAGCCGTATCCTACAAATGGAACAGTCTGAACTTTTAGTAAGGGGTTACACCCATGATGCTGACTGCATGACACCCCAGCATGCTGAAGGCTGTCTGCGGATAATGAGACTCTGCTTTCAGAAATACTTATCCTAACTGACAGGTTCATCTTCGCAACTGACATTACGGGGATAACGTGACGGCCAGATAAGTGAAGGAGGCACACCCAGGTAATCCGAAATTATTTTTTCCCCACGTGGCCAGCTGCGGTAAAAAACATTCGAAAGAGAGGAATCCGAAAGACCTGACTGACGGGAAAGACCAACCACAGTAATGCCTGTTTTGTGTAACGCTGCGATGATGTCAGCACGATGCCAGTCTGAATGGGATGGAAATTCTTTAGTACTTGTCCTGATATTATTGGAGTCAACCTCAGGGATACGCTTTATCATTTGTACTTCATCTGATTCCTGTATCCTGTATTTATAGTAGGTGAGGCTAGGTAATTTATGGCCGCCTGCGGACAATTTAGCCACTCTGCTATCGTTGTGATTAAAACCAGCGGGAGTCGTTAAATTTGAATGAAAATCAGATGGATCAATACAGTTCTGTAACTTGCTCATTTTTTAAACCTCATGATACTCAATAATTACATTAATGAATTGAGATAAAAGGATTTTCGTAACAACCTAAAATGGAACTGTTAAAAATTTCACAACAATTATTAAATCCAATATGCTTAATACTAAATTAACTATATTGGATATTGTAAATCTAAACTTATTCTAACTATGTATTAATAGATACTGGGGCCAACAAAATTCAAACACAAAACGCTTAAGGAAACCGGACACACTGTGAGAAGGAATTGAGCAACTCACGAATTCAACAGAAAAGAACGCCTTTAAATCAAGTAAACAATAAATGGTAAATTTTAAAAAATATCAATACTTTTAACAAATTTGATACCAGATAAAATGCAGGGCATGTAATCTCCAGTAATTCATTTACATTCAACCGTAGAATTATTGGGCGTAGTGTTTTCAGGGAGCAGCATTCTTATTCGACACAAGTTATAATATTATAACTATTTGTGTATTTCAAATAAAAATACACTATTGCTAAGCAAAGTAAGGTATGCACATGAGTGGGTCATCCAGTTTTTCAAGCAAAATTATAGAATTATCTGGCAAGATACTTCCCGATATTAAAAGTAAAGAAACAAGAATTGCGAACTTGACACATGAAAAACCGGGCACAATCAAAAACTGGCTCTTCAAAAACACTCTGCCATCAGAGATGAAAAAATTAAAAGTCGCTGACCGAATGGGAGTTTCTCAAGAGTATCTTTTCAATGAAGATGCTATTCCTGAACCACCTACAGCGATCTATCTCCATGAAAACAATGCATTTGCACTTCCAGTAATCACCGAGAACAATTTATATAACATATCAATTAAAAACATACCCACCTTAGTTTTCGACCGATATACGCTTAGCATAAAAGATTCCACAAAAGATAAAATAAACTCATTAAAATTAACATATTGTTTTGAAGTTAAGCAGATCACTTTTCCTCCTTTCATTTTTGAGGGAGATATCGTTGTATTCAATGAGAGCTTTTCAGGAGTTTGCGAATTCTTTTTGAAGACTAGTCCGAGGCAAGTCAAAATATTAAGAAGTGACAATGCAAGCAACAGACTTATAAGTAAAAAAGGTGAAATCGAGAAAAATGACAGCAATGCATTTTTATTGCCTATAATTTTGATTGTAAATGACGGGGTTAAGCAATGAAATTTAAATTCTCTGAAGTACTGGACAAACTTTTCGGCGAGACTATTAAAATTGATGCGGACAAGATTTACCTGCCTATCTCCTTCACAATTACACTATGCATGACAACAATATTTTTCTTCGATCACTTCAGGATTAACATACTGGGGTTAGCATCTCACTTCTCACTAGGTTTAATCGTTTTCCCCCTGACATTTACACTCTCCAATATCATGCAAGACAGACATGGCAGATTATTTACTAATACTGTAGTAAGGTATGCGTTTATAGCTGACTGTGTATTTGTTTTCTGTGGTTACATACTGACGCACGTTGGAGAAAGGGAGGATTACTTTTCCGTATTCAAACAAATACCATTGATAATGGGATCCACCTTTTTCTTTGTATGGATGAGCAATGGTATTAACATAATTACATTTTCATTTCTTAAAAAAAGAAAGCTTAGCGAGTTTGTAAAATATTCTGTTGCCGCACTCCTTGCAGAAAGCAGTGTTAGTTTGATCTCAATTCCTTTGATGATGTATGAAAACAATTTGTCCGGAAGCACACTGCTCTCTGTTGCAATTGTAGTGCTTTATAAAATGGCAGTAACTATTACGCTATCCTTTGTTATCTCACTGCAAAGCTACTTGAGAAACCGCCATCCAAAACTAAATCATAACCAGTGATAAATTTGTTATTTAGCAACATGTCAACTGCGCCGAAGACATCCTCTACAAATCCACAATTTCCAGTAAGGTAAGTCTTGCTATAATCAGGAAGTTTTCCATTGTATTTTTTTCTTATCATAGGAGTATCAATAGTGGCAGGAGATACAGAGTTAATTAATATGCTCGGCGCACACTCTACAGCTGCCACTTTCGTCATATTCACTATAGAAGCTTTTGCACTGCTGTACGCCAGCATATTTTTGCAGCCGACCATAGCTGTAAAGCTTGCAATGTTTATGATTTTTTTAGGATGCTTATCTTTAATTCTACTCATCATTTTAATTTCTTCCCGCGTGGATAAAAAGGACGGGATGAATATTTTCTCCCATGAATCTAATAAAGAATTTTTATCAAGATTCTTAACCTCATCTCTCACGCCTGAAATTCCAGCGCAATTAACTGCATAGTGATAACCATTTAATTCTCTAAAAATATCTATTACAGTGTTCTCATTAGATAAATCGCAACTAATTTGTTTTACTTCACCACTCAATTCATTCGTAATATTCTTATCAAGACCCGTTACAGAGAATCCTGAAAGATGAAACCTTTTAGCAAGATGATAACCTATGCCACTTGCATGACCTGTTATAATAATTTTCTTTTCCATCTTAACGCCTTGTTTTATAAAAATAAAATTGTTGGGCTTGATATTGTTGACAACGACATATTCGTACATATCACATTGGCCCCATTTTTCAGAATACATAACATATCCTGTATTGAAGCCAAGAGCATACATATCTCATTGATTGAAATTGTCAATCACACTCTTCCAAGGAAACAACAAGACTTGATCTATGTCATTTATTTCCTGTGGAAAAGAAAACACCTTAAAAGGAGGAGGTTAATTTCTGGTCAAGATATCACTCTGTTGTACGCTAACGGTGAACGCATCTCGTTTAGCATCTCTGCTTTCTCTAATATAATTTCAGAAGACATATCAAACAGCTTCGTAAATGAAATTATTGTAAACCTCATAGCGAACCCCTACTAAGTCATTAGCTATGCCTCATTCAGATGAGTAATTTATTCCAAAAACTTTTCAGGTTTAAGTTCAAATTTAGGCTCAGATATGCCGCTATCGTGACGTATCACGTTTATTTCGTCGCTCGTCATCGCCGTGCGATTTTCCCGTTCGGGCGACAGGTCTTCACGATAATCCCAGGCCGTCTCGTTTTGCAGCGCTTCCAGCGCCGCCGCAAGAACTGCATCGCGCTCGCTGTGCCGGTCATCCGGCGCGCGGTCTGGTTCAACGGGTGGTGGGTTGTCCGGCTCTTTCTCCTCCTGGCCCAGCGCGTCCTTCAGCGCTTTCTCCAGCACCTCCGCCTCACGGCGATCCAGCTCTTCGCCCCCGACGGCCGCATCGCGGCGGTCCGCTGTGTCTTCTGTGCACGAACGTCCACTGTGGTCAGCAGTAAGCACCACCGGGCTCTCCGGGTTGTCCTTCATCAGCAGCATCGCCTCCGCTATATCCGCGGCTTCCAGCACCTTTCCATGCGTTTCACCGCGCTGCAGCAAGATCCGGCTGCCATCCGCTGCCCCTTCATAGTGGGCGGCCGAAAAGTTTACTTCCCCGCTTGAGGGCGATACCGGGACGTGCCAGTTCCCGCGCTGCCGTCCGTGCTCGTTGATAACCGGCCACAGCATTTCCGGCGTCTTCCCGGCCATAAAGCGCGCATCCGCCGTGAGGTCCTGATCGACCCGGTCCGCCAGGCGCGTGCCAGATACCGGCAGGCTTTTGTCCCACGCCTGTATCTCCCGATCTGCCCGCAAATCTTCTGCCCGCATCAGCACATCGTGTACCGTCTGGCGTCGCCCGCTTTTACTCTCTACTTTCGCTGCCCAGCCAGACAGATTGTCAAAGTAGGTCTGAACGTGCTCCTTTGCCCTTGAGAGCTCTACATAGGTGCTATCCAGCGCAGCCATGCGGCCTCTGGCGCCCTCTTCACCAAACAGGCCGACAAGGTACTTCACCGATGCGCCCTGCGAGCTGTATGTGGTGACGGCGTAGCCGTAGTCCATGTGGCGGTCGGCGTAGCGCGCGGCAGGATCGAATGACAGCTGCCGGTCGCCGGTGTCGAGCAGAATTTTTCCCTCCTCCGTAATGCCTGACACCACGGCCATGTCACTGGCACGCACGTTGCGGTCGCGGTCCGTTGCCGTCAGGCGAATTTTCTCACCGGTGCTGATTTCCCGCTCAATCTCTTTGAACACGGCAACATCTTCCTTGCGCAACTCAGCGGGTCTGATCCAGCGGCCCGGCGTGCCATCAAGCCCCGCCATGCGCACCACGCCGCTCTCAGTATCCGTTTCCTCTACCCTGAAATACTGCTCGCCCCGGCGCACCACGTTGCCCTCCTGCGCCTCCCAGAACGTTTGCCGGCCCAGATCGGCATTGCTGTTATTGACGCGTACCAGCAGCGGCACCGTGACACCGTCACCCAGCGCGCCTTGCGCCTGCAGCCGGTTATGTACGGCGCTGTTTATGGCCTCGCGGTCGGCGTTGAGCTCCGCCACGATGAGCGTGTTGTCGCGCGCCTCCGGCGTCCGCCCGGCGTAGTCATCGGCAATCATTCCGGTCAGGTCGGCCTCTTCGCCTGCGGGCCCTGCAGCCTGCACCAGTTTGCTGCCGTCCATTGCGCTGCTTTCCGGAACATACGCGTCCGGCTGGCGCGGCACGCTCTGCGGGCTGGTATCCGCCGTGATGCGCACCGCCTCACGCACATTGCCGGCGATAACCGCCTCCACGGCGGGCTTCAGCGCGGGGATCTGACGCACGATTTCCTTCATCACCGCCACATCTGCGGCGCTGCGCTCAAGGGCCAGCGCAAACGGCGCGCCGGACTCCAGGGACTTCAGCTGGTCCTGGTCACCGCTCAGCACCGCACGCCCGCCGCCTTCGGCGATCACGTCCATCAGAGAGGCCAGCTGGGCGTTGCCGTTCATGGAGGACTCATCGATAACGAACACGGTGTTGCTGAAGTTGCGCGCCTGTCCAGCGGCCTGCCACTGGCTGCTTTCGCTGAGAAAACTCGCGATAGTCTGCGCCGGGATACCCGCGTCGGACAGCTCGCTGACGGCCCGGTGCGTGGGCGCCAGCCCGCGGATGTCCGGGGCATTGTCTGTGGCAGCAAGAGCTGCAGCTACCGTGCGAAACTGCGTGGTTTTCCCCACGCCGGCATATCCCTGGATGGCGGTAAAGCGATCGCGGGTGGTCAGGATGAGGTTGCCCGCCTCGCGCTGGCCCTCCGTGAGCCCGGCGGCCTTCTCCTCATTCAGGCCGCCGGCCAGCAGCGGCTTCACGCTGTTTTTTCCTTCGGCGATGTGCCGCAGGATGGACACCTCGTTTTCAAAATTCTCGCGGGAGATGTACTTCCCGGCTGCACCCTGCTCCGCGCTGAGTTCAAAAATTTCTCCGCGCTGCACCAGGCGCGAAAGCTCCTCCTGCGCGCGCTCAGGCGTGATGCTACGGTCGGTGTTAATCACCCCGGCCAGCGCCCGGGCGCCCGTAAACGTTACCTCTGTGCCGGTGGCTTTCTCAATGGCCAGCCGCATCGCGCGCTCCGGCTGCGACATCTTGCGCGACTCAAGCTCGCGCAGCGCGTCCGACAGGTCGCTTTCCCCGGCGAGCGATTTGATGCCCTGCGTCACGCTGACAACCGGGCGGTTTTCCTCCAGCCGCCGACCAATGGTGGCCTCGTCCAGCGGCGTGAACGCAATTACGTCCGAGCCGCTGCGGCGCAGCATGTTTACGGTCGCGTCGTTCACCTCCTTGCCCGCCAGTACCGCGAGCACGCTACCCTCCGTACGGAGAGTGGTACCGAAGGACTCGGCGTAGGCGTAATCCGCATAGAGCGGTGCGTTGCGAACAAGCTTCAGTCGCTCGCCCTTTTCGTTTTCCATCGTGATGATGTCCTTAAACAGCCAGCGCCCCTCTTTCACGCCGGTGACGGTCAGCCGCTCGCCGCTGCCAGCACGGCTGCCGAGATCGGCCGTGGCGCGCAGCTGTTCGCCCTCGCGCAGCTCCAGCTTTTTCTCCCGGTAAAGCCGGTAATGGCTGTCGATGCTGCTGATACTCACGCCCTGCGTCTGCCCTTTTTCGTCTTTGAGGGTTAAAAGATTGTGGCGCTCGCTGACGCCGGCGATGGTGAATACCGTTTTCTGTCCCTGACCCTCGTGATGCTCCAGCACCATGCCCGCACGGTACACGCTGCGATCGTTGCGGCATGTCGCATCCAGCCACACCGGCACCCGGACGGTGGCCTCGCCCAGCACCCGCCCGAGCTGCCCCTCGTCGGTAAGAATTTCCCGGGTGCGGGCCGTGAGCTGGTCGCGCGTACGCGCGTTTCCCGCCTGCAGTGACACCGGCCGCCCCTGCGCCTTTTCCTGCGCGTAATAGCGCGCCGCCACGCTGAGCCGGTCCTCTACCGTGTCCTTTTGCACCATCGTTACGCGCACGTTCTCGGTCTTCGGCGTGGCGGTGAACTGTTTCACTCCTGCGCCGCTCAGGACCCCGGATGCAAAGCCCGCCGCGCGCCGGGCGTGGGTATCGGTCACAAGCGTGGCGCCGTCGTGCTGCGCCGTCGTCTTCAGCACGTCGTGCAGCCCGGAAGTGTTAAAGCGCTCGGACTCGGCAACCAGCACCAGCGGGCGCGCCGGCAATTCGGCCGCCTTCATTTCTTCGGCCGTCATAAGCTGTACGCCGGGCTTGTCTCCAAAGGTCGCCAGCTGGCGCTTGCGTGCGGCGCCGTCAGCGGTAACCACTATCAGCGGACGCCTGCTCACGCTGGCCATTGCCATGATGCTGCGGTTCAGGTCGCTGATGAACTGCGTGCCGCCGCGCACATCAATCAGCGACACCGCGCGATCCGCGTCGGCAACCTGCGCCAGCACGCCCCTTTCACCTGCAGGCGCCATAAGCCCGCCGCGTTTCTCCGCCAGCCCGGCGGCCAGCTGGGACAGGCGCGCCTCGTCCCGGACGTGGGCAGCGGTGGTGAACAGCGTCTGGTTCTTGTCCACGGCGATCAGCTGGCCGCGGCCGATGGCGTTATCAATGGCGCTTCGGGCCTGCCCGAAGACGCCCGGAGCGACCGGGACGTGATTAAGCACGCTGGTCATCACGTCGTCGTAGGTCACGCGTACGCTTTTCGACGACAGCCGCTCGATGGCTTCACGCACGGCACCCTCCAGTACCGGCGGCGTGGCGGCCTTTTTTTCCTGACCGGCGCTTTCGGCCTCACGCTTCTGCTGGCGCTCCGCCAGCTCCTCCCTGAACGTCTCAACGTCAAAGCCGGTATCCTTCAGCACCGACTGCCAGTGCTCGCGCAGGGTTTCAGGGTCTTCAAAGTGCTTGGCCTGCCGGGAATCGAGCGCGGCCATGCTTTTCTGCTTTGCCGTCGCGTCTTCACCGACCAGATCGAGAATGTCCTGGCGACGCGAGGAAAAGGGCTTCACTGGCACGCCGGTGATGTCCCATTCCCCGCGCGGGCCGGTGTCTTCGGTCTGGTAACCTGCGGGCTCAATAATGGACCGGTAATGGCCACGATAGAGCGCGCCAATACTGACCTGCTCGTTCCAGACCACATCGGTAAAGCCCTGCTTCCCGTTGATGTCGGTGGAAAGCGTTTTCCAGCCGTTTTGGGAGAGCGTCACGTTAGCGACCACGGCGTGCGTATGCATTTGGGGTTCGAGGTTGCGGCTGGTATCGTGCATGAAGGTTGCAATCACCAGGTTGCCGGTCTTTTCCATCTCGGTGATGCCGTCGGTCATGGTGCGCGTGGTGGCGAGCTTTTCCACCTCGTCCAGCGTGCGGCGCACTGCCTCCTTGTGCGCGTCCACCAGGAAGGTGTCGCCGGTGACGAACGCAAGCACCGAGGCGCTCTTCGGCGCGGAAAAGGTCAGGTCATAGCCCGGACGATGTTTGTTGATGCCGCCCTCCATGCGGCGCATGTCGGTGCCGTCCGGCAGCTGGCCTTCCAGTACTGCGATAAAGGTGTCGCGGTTAACCTGGCCCTCAAGGCCCAGATTTTCCGCGCCGGTGCCGTACCACTCCGTGGACTGCTCCCCAAGAAAGTAATAGTTATCTTCGTTTGTGTAGTAGGCACCGGCCTTGCCGGCGTTCTTTACGGATGAAACTGACAGCATAATTCACCTCAGTAGCGGTCCAGACCAAAATCCGCGCTGTTATGTTTAACCACATCCATAACCTGAATCCGCTGCTCTGCCTCTTGCTGTGCGGCCGGCGCAAGTGAGGCTGACGATTCCGCAACAGGAGGCGTCAGCGCCACAACGCGCCCGCCTGCTTCGGCAGGCGCTGCCTGTGCCACTGAAGACGACGCCGTAGCGTTTTCAGCGGGTGCCGCTGAGCTCTGCGTACCTGCAGCGGTCCCGGTGTTGCCGGCACGCTGCTCCTTTGCAGGGGCTGCCGCTTCAGTTGCGTCACCAAACAGCCGACCGACAATCTGGCCGGCCTGGTTGTCGGCGATTTCACCCGCAAGCGTTGCCTCGATCTCCGGGTCAAAGACGTCTTCCACGTTGCGCGGGATGCGCCCTTCGGCAATTGCGCGGTACGGCTTCCAGGGGAGCTTCATGCGCACCACCGGCCAGTCGCCCGGCAGGGTGACGTAGCACTCCAGGTCATTGAGGCTCTGCACGTCGGAGTAGCTCACAAGATACTCGTTCACCTCATCCTTGGAGAACTGTACCCCGTCGCGGATGATGTCTACGCCATAGCTGTACTGGTCTTTGAACTTCTTATGCCGCTTCTCACCAATTTCCTTCTGCACCCATTCGGCGATAGCGCCGCTGGGCGCGCGATAGAAGATGCGCGTGTTCAGCAGGTCCCAGATGGATTTGGCAGTGCTGGTACCGTACGTTTCCTCCATCTGCGGGAAGTTCTGCAGGCCCAGCACCGTGCAGGCACCGAACTTACGGCCCTCAGCGCAGAACTCCGGCAGGATTGGCAGCTTGTGCAGCGTCGGAGCCTCATCCAGGTAAATCCAGATGCGACGGTTACGGTCAGCCCTGAGCCCGAGAATTCCGGACATGGTCATATAGAGCCACGCGCTGAGAAGCGGCTTCAGTGCGTTGTGGTTCTGGCCATCGCTGGAGATGAAAATCCACGGGTTATCCCCACTTGCGTCCTCGGTGTGCAGCCAGTCCCGGATGTTAAACGGACGCTTTCCGTCCTCATCAAGGCCCTGAAGGTAGCGGAGCGACCGCACGTAGGTGGTGAGGATGGTGCGGATGGTCATCGCGGTTTTCTCAATGCTGCCGTCGACGAGGTTTGCAGCATCGGTGGCGCTGTTACGGATCTCGTCGCTGCGCTTCATCATGTCAGAGTCGTGGCTCAGCTTGTCGGCCGGGTTGTTCACGTAGGACTCGTGGGCGGTCTGCCCAAGATCAGACTCCGTCAGCTCGGTCTGCCCTTTCACGTCAATGTTGCTCGATGTCTGCGTGGGTCCGCTGTAGTAGCCGCGCTGCGGCGCGTCTGAGCTGTAGTTATCGAAGTAGCCGTTCGGATCGGCGCTGGTCGTGCCGTCAGCGGATTTGCCGGCGTTAATGCCTTCCTGGTTGGAAGCGTCCATCGACGCCGCCAGAACGCTGGCTGACAGGCAGGTCAGCAGCAGCCCCTGCAGCAGGGAGCGAGTGGCTTTTTTCATGAGAGGTTCCGGAAAGGTTAAGAAAGCCCGCCGCAGCGGGCTGCGGGTCGGTCAGGACTTTTTGCGGCAGACCTTGCCCGTATCGATTCGCACGAATACCAGATCGTCAGCCGTTTTGTTCGGGCCGTTAACCCATGTTTTGGAAGATTCTGAAGCGGCGGTGTTGATGTTTTGTGTGTGCATGCTGGTTCTCCTCTCGGGTGGTTAAGTCATGTTTCGGTTAGTTCCTCGCGGCAAAGGGCTGAGAAGCAACGGCAGGCAGCAGATACAAGGGCGCCGCAGGCGTGCATTTCACCCTTGTATCTGATGAATGACGGTGCTTTGATTCGCCCGTCGCGTGGAACCGGCCGGAACATAACCACCGTGCCGGAAATGAGCATGCACACACCCGACCGCAACGCGGGCGTCCTCAGCGGCCACGGATTTTTTGTGGCCAGTGAACGCGCGGGCGTACGCCCGCTGCAGGGGTTGACCTGGCCGTTGCCATCAGACCCCAGCCGTCAGGCCCGAAACCCGGAGGGATTCGGCGGAGCTTACCGGCTTTGCCGGTTAGCGCAGTAGGGCTGACGACCCGGCAACGCCGGGGAGCCGGAGGTGGCCATCATGATGTTCATGACGTTGACCTTCAGTGAAATGAAGCCGGAGAAGCAGATGCAGCCACGCCTCAGAACAGACAGCTGCAGGAAGCAGAGAGAGAAGACGGAGCGACAGCGTCCCGGAGAGAGAAAGCGCAGGCGAAGGGAGATGGCCGGTGCGTCAGCACCGGGTTTACCCGGCCCGCAGGGCCGCCCGCTTTTAACGACGCCGACGCTGCTGCAGGGCCATTATCAGCCCCGCCCCAAAATGTGTTATTCCCCTTCAAGTTCTGCCTGATAGTGCATTTCAGCCATGCAGACCATCTCCATAAATGTCGTTTCCTTGCCCGTGATCCCTTCCTGCTCACACAGGTGCATAAGGTTGGCTATGAGGTCCTGAACTGTTGTTATTGCATCGTCACCGCACCCGTCCAGCCCTGTGCGCCGGGCAAATACCCACAGCGCCTCGGCCGCAACCGTTGCCCGGTCTGTATTGCCCCAGATAAGCGCCGGTCTTTCTGTTCCTTCAGCCGTAGCGGCAATTTTTTCGATAACGTCCATTCGCACCGGATCGCGTGTCCCGGTTAGCACAGCGTTTCCTGACAGGTTATCCGGTGATAAAGTTTGTTTTGCAGACACGTTGGTTCCCTCTCTGTTATCAATGTTTCTCTGATGTCCCGGCTTCGTCGTAGATTTCAGGATCGGATCAGGCAGGATTCACGCCCTGCCTTTATTCTTTCCTGAATCAGACAAGCCCTCTTTCCGCCATTGATACAGCATCATTTCCTGCCACGACGATGTGATCGATTATCCGCACCGCTATCAGCTCAAGCGCTTTTTTCAGTCGTGCTGTTATTTGTACGTCTGCTCGTGATGGTTCATTGCTGAATGAGGGGTGGTTATGACTCACAATTACCGCTGCTGCGTTATGAAGTAATGCCGCGCGAGCCACTTCCCGTGGTTGGATCTCAATTGATGCAATGCCGCCCATAAACAGCTCTTCATAAGCTATCAGCTGATGCTGATTATTCAGAAACGCCACGGCAAACACTTCCCTTTCGCGCCCGGCCAGTTTTGCACGAAAAAATTCGGCTGATTCTTCTGCTGAGGTAAATACCGTGCCGGTTGGATAACGAAAATCTATTGCCCGCTCAGCCTCTGTAAGGATCTGGCTTACGCTTGCCATAACATAATTACCCTGTGTGTCACGCACGTGCAGACTGCTGAAATAACTCACGTTGCCACCTGCTATTTCCAGTGATGATTCTTTAGATTCTGAAGCCGTGGTGTTGACGTTCTGCTGTGACATGTTGTTTCTCCCGTTCAGGTTTAAGTGATGTTTCTCTGAGTTCCTCGCCGTGAGGGCAGAACGGGCGACCGGGCATCAGGCTGAACGCAGGGGAAAACGGCAAAGCCGCAGCCCGAAGGGACCGGGTGCAGCCGTTTAGCTCGCGACCCTTGCGTGAAGACGCCCGGGTGCCAGGTTTCTGCACGGCGAAGGGATTCAGTGAACAAAACAGAGTGCGGGTGATGAACAGGGCACAGCCCCGGAACGGCACAACACGGTGCCGGTCCGGTCCTCAGCGGCCACGGCCATTCGTGGCCAGTGAATGCGCGGGCGCACGCCCGCTGCAGGGGGTGACCCGGCCGTTGCCATCAGACCTCAGCCGTCAGGCCCGAAACCCGGAGGGATTCGGCGGAGATTACCGGCTCAGCCGGTTAGCGGAGTGGGGCTGACGACCCGGCAACGCCGGGGAGCCGGAGGGGGCTATCATGATGTAGATGTTAATGTCTGCTTTGTGCTGTGAGTTCAATCGATGGATCCGACACACTAAATTAATTAGCAGTAAGTAGGTCAAATACGGGGAATACGGGCCGTAATAACTTAAGTAGATGGTGAGAAGGGGCACTGGGATTTTAGACTATGGAAAAAAAGATTTACTTGAATAGTTCCCTCATTAATGAGGGAATCATAGAATATGTGGCTGTTGTAAAAATAATTCTTCTTACTCGACTTTACCCGATTAGTTTCAGGTCGGCTTTCCGATGCCGCTTTTGCTCGTCATAGTAATTCTCGTGCGTTCCCAGGCTCAAGAGATAGATCTCCAGTTTTTGGTCCAGCCAAGTGTAGCCGAGCAGGTATTGCTGCTTCCCCATATAAAACTTATGCACCAACAGATAGCTAAGATCGCCCTTCTTGCGCTCTCCTATCTCCGGATTTGCGATGATGCGGTCAATCTCTTCATCAACATTGTCCTGTTCCGCTTTTTTCAGGCGGTTAAAGGCCTTCTCAAAACGACTTGACTGGTAAACATCAATTTCCTGACCTGTCTTTTCTGCGCACATATTTCTTCATTCTCCCGTTATCCATTTCTGATTTCGCCAGCAGGATTTCGTTGATGAAGGAAAACGGCAGATCAGGGTTGTCCTCAGCAATGCGACCAATCTTAGCCCAGTGCTCAATCTGTTTGGGCACGCTACGACTCATTGCGTCTGCGTGTGTTTTCACTTCTTCAACAAAATCATCATCTAAGCGGATGCTTGTTGCCATTTTAAACCTCATGATGTAGTCACCCATGCCAGTTAGGTATTGGGGTGGTTTCAATCGATACGTCAGTATTTGACGCACTACAGACAAGATTATGCGACAATTTGTCGCGCAATGCAACCTAGTGACGCTTAAAACTTACTAATCGGATGTGTCCTTTTTCGCTAATAGCGGAATGTGAGCAATCTGATGAGGCTAAACCGGACGTTGCCATCAGACCCCAGCCGTCAGGCAGAAACCCGGAGGGATTCGGCGGAGCTTACCGGCGCAGCCGGTTAGCGCAGTAGGGCTGACGAGCCGGCAACGCCGGGGAGCCGGAGGGGGCCATCAGGCTTTTCATTCCGTTGACCTTCAGGGACAGAAAGCAGGAGAAGCAGCTGCACCACAGCAGCAGGAAGCAGAGAGAGAAGACGGAGAGACAGCGTCCCGGAGAGAGAAAGCGCAGGCAAAGGGAGGGAGACGGTACGTCAGTACCGTCTTTACCCGGCCCGCAGGGCCGCCCGCCCTTAAGATGCGGCCGAGCCCGGTGGCAGACTGGGCCTGCTGCGCCCAGCCTGCATTGATTTTTAACTCAAACGCTCAGGCTCATTTATTAAGACAAAATATCGGTGTCGTTGATCCAGCAGATAATTTCGCGCCTTTTCGCTTATGTATGGTCGTGCCGCGTCTTCTGTATAGCGATTATAAGACTCACACTCTGCCTGAGTCATAATGTGTCCGGAGTAAGTTACATAGCCCATCTTAAGCGGGTTTTTAAGCGCGACCGTCAGACGTTCCTGCATATTCATGGTTAGGTCTCCGTAATCCCTGCGGCAAGCCGCAGGGATTGAATCATCACGCGCTCAGGCGGGAAAACTGCCAGTGACAAAAAGGACTGTACTCGCTATTTAAGGGCAGGTTTTGCTGCGCATATTTACTCAGACCTTCATGCTCAGACCAGAACAGCTCAAGTGCCACGACATTTAGCTCACCTGCGGCTTTATAAACGTTAGTTGTCTGGTACTCAGTATTTTCTGCGTACTCTTCTTCACCAATCGGATTAGCTGAGTGCACGACCCGGGTTTCATATGTTTCCGGTGCAGCCCCTGCTTTTGGAGCATATACAGAAACAGTGATGAGCAGTTTTTCGTGTGCGTTAATCAGCAGCATCTCGATTCCAGATCGGTACTTACCCGTATGAAATTCCGGCTGATCACAGGTAAATGTTGCCGCTTTGAGATATTCCAGACCCATAGAAAAATCACTCCGTAATGCTGCAGTATTTACATTGAACTGCGGATAGCCAAAGTAAAAAAGATTGCGTCGAAAGGCGCGCCGGATGGCGTCATAGTTGATGCCTTCTGATTGTGCTGCCGTGAAAGAAGATGATTCTTTAGATTCTGAAGCCGTGGTGTTGACGTTCTGCTGTGACATGTTGTGTCTCCCGTGTGGTTTAAGTGATGTTTCTCTGAGTTCCTCGCCGTGAGGGCAGAACGGGCGACCGGGCATCAGGCTGAACGCAGGGGGAAACGGCAAAGCCGCAGCCCGCAGGGACCGGGTGCAGCCGTTTAGCGCGCGACCCTTGCGTGAAGACGCCCGGGTGCCAGGTTTCTGCACGGCGAAGGGGCTCAGGGGAACAAAACAGAACGCGGAAGGATGAACAGG
>Ga0213829_1000273_pt1 | contig 55930 bp, 43 predicted proteins | sample MC6MC0896MG_FD_180665 | JGI IMG/M metagenome (GOLD analysis project Ga0213829, IMG submission 180665) | Enriched soil aggregate microbial communities from Iowa State University, Ames, United States - MC6-MC0896-MG | ecosystem: Environmental > Terrestrial > Soil > Unclassified | place: USA: Iowa... | reverse complement strand
CGATCCAGAGCGGTGCGTTGATCGGTGCTGAAACCGAACACCTCGACACCATCAACCTCGACGTGCCACTGGCCGTACCGGGCGTTGAGACCGGCCTGTTGAACCCACGTAACACCTGGGCCGACAAGGCTGCTTACGATGAGTCCGCTAAAGCATTGGCTGGGTTGTTTGTTGAGAACTTCAAGAAGTTTGAAGTGAGCGACGCGATCAAGGCTGCTGGGCCGAAGTTGTAAGGGTTGGTTTGATGTAAGGAAAAGCCGCCTTTAGGGGCGGCTTTTTTGTGGGCGCTAGAAGGGCATACACGAGATTTGTGTCATTGATTACCCGTACCAGGTTTTGTGTTTTTCTTGGTTAGCAAATTGGATAAAGAGTGAGTGTTCCAAGGGAAATCAGCAGCAAGGTCCGATTTGGAGGTGGGGCTTTCAAATGCTCCCGTTTCCCTGTCGCAAAAAGGCGGTGATACGTTCACTGGAGTAACAGTGCGTACTCGTTGGCGTTTACTGGCTGCTCTTGAGGTTAATTGAGCGTCTTGCAGTTGGCGCCCCAGCTAATCCACCGCGGCGAGCTTGCTCAAGTCTTCCTCCAAGCCCAGCACCTGCATCACTGACACATAAGCCCCTACTGTTACACCCGACCCGCCTGCCTCTAGAGAGCGCAGTGTTGTAAGTGACATCCCAGCTCTTTGGGCAACCTGCTTGGCTGTCAGCTTGCGGCGCAGCCGTGCGAGTTTGAGGCGCTCGCCAAACTCAGAGAGCAGCTTGGCTGCTGCTGGCAGGAGCAGCGCTGTTTTCTTCGCCATGTACCATTATTCCTTCATTTTTAAGTCTGAACAGCCAGAATAATGGCACTTACGCACTCGGCCAGGTGCGTTCCAAGGCCTGAGTACCCACCGTTGCGCCTTGATCGCTTTTGTAGAGCATACCAATGGTCAACGTGTTCTGTTGCCTCGACCCTTCACCCTGCGCAAATACGAAACCCTTTAGGCTGGATGTAGTGATGGGGTCGTAATTGATTAAGTCGATTGCGAATGGTTCAGTGCGAGCGCAGAGGCATACTAGAGTCAAATAAAGAAGTAAAATTTTATTCCTAATAAATATAAAAAACCTGGTATTTCTGACAGTAGACAAGAATTAGTTCGCGCTCATAGTAGGTGACGCCAATGCATCGATCTATAGAGGAAAAACTCCATGAGTGAAGAAGAAATCAGGGAAGTATTTACAACGCTTGACCGAGATGGTAATGACTCCATGAGTGAAGAAGAAATCAGGGAAGTAGTTACAACGCTTGACCGAGATGGTAATGACTCCATGAGTGAAGAAGAAATCAGGAAAGTATTTACAACGCTTGACCGAGATAGTAATGGCTCCATAAGTGCGGCAGAATTACGTTATTTTTTTAGTAGCTCGGGAGAGATGCTCACCGATGAAGAAGTCGACAACAGAATCAGAGAGATGGACATTGATGGTGATGGACAAATAAATTGTGAGGAATTTATTACCGGGATGATGAGTACATAATGAATAATCGCTTCTTGTAGGCAATAAATCCATAGGTTCGCCTAATGCTTAGTTGTGAGAACCAAGTCTATTGATCGGGTTGATGGAGTTTTTTCGACCAGAATTTGAATTATGCGGATTTTCTTTGCAGGCAAGCCCGCGCTGACAAGGCGCGACTTGCCTTTTTTTTGTGTGGTGTTAGGCCGGCGCTTTCCAGTTCAGCATGCGTTGCTGGGCGACTTTTAGCAGGTCGCAGCCGTCCTGGGTCAGGAGGTAGAGCGCGTGGGTGATGTGGGGGATGTCCTCGACGTCGCCTTGCTCGAAGCATTGGCAGTGCAGCGTTCGGAGCAGCTCGCTGGAGGCTCGGATTCGCTGGAGGGCGGCTTCGAGTATGTCTTGCGGGTTGGCTTCTGTGTCGATGATCAGGGGCGGGGAATCGGTCAGGTTGGTTTGGAGTGGGCGGTAGCGATTTACGAACGGATTTAATGTGGTCACTGAGGGACACCTCTATCTGAATGGAAAAATGTGCGTCTCTTTTTCGAGTGACCAAGCTCGAGTCGCTGATTTGGCAGCGACTGTTCGACTATAGAAGCGAGCTTCCCGGCTGCGATAGAAGACAGGGAATTTTCATTTGTAGGACCGGGATGAAGATTTCGTGGGGCGTTGCCTACAGGTTTATCCAGTTCGATATTTCTTGCGATTGAGCATCAGGCGCACCGCGTTATCGTTCTTCGCGGGCAAGCCTCGCTCCTACTGGAGATCGTGGTAGGGATCAGCCTTCGGTAGTTTTTGGCAATCGCTGTCGGGCGACCTCGAGCAGTTCGTGTCCGTCCTGGGTCAGCAGGTACAGTGCGCTCACGATGTTGGGAATATCGCTCGCGTCGGCCTGCTTGAAGCACAGGCAGTACAGAGTTTCGAGCAGGTCGCTGGCGGCGCGAATGCGTTGGTGGGCGGCGTCGAGGATTTCGTGAGGGTCGGCTTCGGTGTCGATGACCAGCACGGGGGTGTCGCTGTAGCTTGTCCTGAGCGGGCGGTAGCGGTCTGTGAGCGGATCGGGGTTGTTCATCGAGGTCAGTCCTGTGGGTAAGTCGGGCAGTCTCGCCGGCAGGCCGACATTACTGTTTCAGCCTCGCTGGAAACTATAGAAGGGGGACGCGCTACGGGACAAGACGGCCGCGATGGACAGGTTTTGTAGGGGGTTTACCGGCCCTTTGGGATTCGGACTACAGGTTTACGCGGCTTTTTACGGCAGATTCCCTGAAAGTAAAAAATCCCACGGGTTTGTCAGTCGTAACGCGCCACTCCTCGGTATGGCGCGCGCCAGACTGTGTACGACTTTTCTAAATTGACTGGTCGGGATTGCTGGCCGGTGGCTGGCGTGAGGCCGCTTCAAGGTCCATCAATCCTCTACCGTACGCTTCACTGTTGGCATAGAGGCCGGTGCGGTTCGCCGTTGCCAGCAGGCGTTCGCGCACTTGCTGCGCGGTAAGCTCGGGATAGCGGCTGTGCAATGCCGCCAAGGCTCCGCTGACCAGTGCGGCAGCTGGCGAGGTGCCCGCGGTCTGTACGTACTGCCCGTCCTTGCTGGTGGTCAGCAGGCCTTGCCCTGCGCCCGAATCGCCACCCGGTACGGCGATGCACCAGGCTGCTGCCACGCCACAGTAGTTGGACTTGGCGTTGATGCCGCTGCCGTCGCTTTTTAATGCCACCACGGCGATCCAGCCCTTTTCCAGTTCGGGCAGGGCGAGCGGCAAGCCGGGTTCGGCCAGGGGTTCGCGTTTCAATTCGTTGCCGGTCGGAAACACAAACACCGCGCCGTCCGCGACCAGTTTTCGCGCGGTCACCAACGACTCCGGCATGACCTGGTTGTAGCGTGCCTCGTTGATCTCGGTCGCCGGAATGGCATTGGCCCACGAGTTGTTGAGGATGCGCGCGCCCTTGTCGAAACCGGCTTGCCAGGATTGTGCAATCTCACTGTCAAAGAAAAATGGCTCGTTGTCGTCACCGAAACGAAAGGGGATCAGTTGTGCATTGAATGCAACGCCGTGCATGCCATGGTCATCCTTGTTGGCCGCGAGAATGCCGGCCATCTGGGTGCCGTGGCCGATCCGGTCGAGGGTGCCGACCTTGTTCTCGACATGATCGAAACCCGGGTCACGGATTCTTCCCTGAAACGCCGGCAGGTTGCTGTTCAGGCCGGAGTCGACCAACGCGACGGCCACGCCCTGGCCGGTGCCGCCGCGGGCATACAGGGTTGAAGCGTGAATGACTGCCAGGCCCTTCTGGGCTCGATACTCAGGTGTTTCGAACCGGGTCGGATCGATGGCGGGTTGCACAGGGTTTGTGAGGCAGCCGCTTAACAGTAATGGCAGCACCAGCACAGGGGCGAGTGAAAAGCCGGATGGTTGAAGCATGGTCGTTCCTTGATGGATATCCGCGCGCCTCGGATGTCCTGCCGTGATGAAATTTCGCGCAGAGTGGTTATTCGAAGGTGAACCTTACCGGCGCAATTGGGTGCACGGGATAGGGGCAAAGTGCCCCGATTGTTTCGACCTGTGGCGAGGGTTGCCCCAGTGGACGCTGTATCATCCCGTATCGTTTTTGCCCCAAACCTTTTCTCGACTCGCTGCGATCGCCGGCTAGGCTTTTGGCATCGCAGCAGTCAACGGAGTGACAGCTTATGCACAACACCCTGGAACAGGTTTTCGGTTATCCACAGTTTCGGCCCGGCCAGGAAGCGGCGGTCAGCGCGGTGCTGGCCGGGCGTTCGGCGGCGGCGATTTTTCCGACGGGCTCCGGTAAGTCGCTTTGCTACCAATTGCCCGCCTTGTTGCTGCCGCACCTGACGTTGGTGGTCTCGCCGTTGCTGGCATTGATGCAGGATCAATTGGCCTTCCTGCAACGCCACGGCATTGCGGCGGGCAGTATCGATTCGGCCCAGAGTCGCGAGGACGCCAATGATGTGATGGCCCGGGCGAAGTCCGGCGAGCTGAAGATTTTGATGATCTCCGTGGAGCGCCTGAAAAACGAACGTTTCCGCAATTTCCTGCAGCAGGTGCCGATCTCGCTGCTGGTGGTAGACGAGGCCCACTGTATTTCCGAGTGGGGTCATAACTTCCGCCCCGACTATCTCAAGCTTCCCGACTATCAGCGCCAGTTCAACATCCCTCAGGCGCTGCTGCTGACCGCCACTGCGACGCCCAAGGTGATTGCCGATATGGAGGCGAAATTCGCCATCGCCCCGGACGATGTCGTGACCACCGGTTTCTATCGGTCCAATCTCAATCTGTTGGTGGAACCGGTGCGCGGGCAGGATAAACGCCGGCGCCTTGTCGAGTGGATGAGCCTGCGTCCCGGCCAGCCGAGCATTGTCTACGTCACCCTGCAGAAAACGGCCGAACACATCGCTGAACACCTGGGCCGCAATGGCATTCAGGCCGAGGCGTACCACGCCGGTCTGCCCCATGAGCAACGGGAAGCGATCCAGAAACGATTCATGGGCGGACAATCCAATTGCATCGTCGCTACCATCGCTTTCGGCATGGGCATCGACAAGAGCGACATCCGCAATGTGGTGCATTTCGACCTGCCCAAATCCATCGAAAACTACAGCCAGGAAATCGGCCGCGCCGGGCGTGATGGCGATCCGTCCGATTGCCTGGTATTGGCCAACCGCGACAGCCTCAACGTGCTGGAAAATTTCGTCTACGGCGATACGCCGGAACTGGACGGCATCCGCTGCGTGCTGGATGAGTTGCAAGCCGCCGCGCCCGAGGGGCAGTGGGAGTTTCTGCTGGGACCGCTGGCTGATCAGAGCAACATTCGTCAGTTGCCGCTCAAGACCTTGCTGGTGCAGTTGGAACTGCGCGGGATCATCGCGCCGCGTTATGCCTATTACGCTGAATACCGTTTCAAGTATTTGCAGGAACCCGAATTCCTGCTGGCTCGTTTCGAGGGTGAGCGTCGCGATTTCGTTGCGGCGATCGTCCAGACCTCCACCCGTGCGCGGAGCTGGGCCACGGTGAACTTCGACGCGCTGTACCAGCAGTATCAAGCCGATCGCAATCGAGTGGTCAAGGCGCTGGATTATTTCCAGGAGAAGGGTTGGGTCGAGCTTGAAAGCAAGCAGATGACCGATGTCTACAGCCTGCTGCAAACGGATTTCGACAGCGAGGCCCTGAGCGCCGAGCTGCACGCTTGTTTCACTCAGCATGAACGCACGGAAATCGCGCGGATTCACGCCATGCTCGAGCTGTTCGCCACCGACCATTGCCTGGGTTACCGACTGGCGGCGTACTTCGGTGACGAGAATGCGCCGCGACAATGCGGACATTGTTCGGTGTGTCACGGGCAGGTGGCTCGACTGCCGGCACCACCCGAGCTACCGGCGCTTGTGGATAAAAACTTCGAGGCGTTGTGCGGCAATTTTATCCACAGGCATGAGCAGTACACCGGCAGTGCGCCATCGGCCGAGCGTGTTACGCGGTTTTTGTGCGGGATCAGCGTCCCGCTGTTTACCAAGCTCAAGGCGCGGTCGATATCGGGGTTTGCTGTGCTGGAGGATTATCCATACGCCCAAGTGCGGGAATGGGCCCAGATGCACCTTTGAGGGCTGACTTTGGTCAACTTGCTCGCGAAGAACGATATCGCGGATGCGCCTTAAACCCGCAATCCAACTCAAGGAACCGATACTGATGTCCACCCCCATGCCCCAACGCACCGACTATCTCCATTTCCAGCCCATCACTACCCGCTGGCATGACAACGATACCTATGGCCACATCAACAACGTCACCTACTACAGCTTCTTCGACACAGCGGTGAATACCTATCTGATCGAAGTCGGCGGCCTGGATATCCATGACGGTGAAGTCGTGGGTTTTGTCGTAAGTTCGGCTTGCGATTACTTTGCCTCCATCGCTTTCCCAGACCGGATCGAGATCGGTTTGCGGGTGGGCAAGTTGGGTAATAGTTCGGTTCAGTATGAGCTGGCTGTGTTCAAGGCCGGGGAGGCGGAGGCTTGTGCGGCGGGGCGCTTTGTTCATGTGTTCGTGGATCGGACGTCGAATCTGCCGGTGGCGATTCCTGCCGCGTTGCGCGGGTCGCTGGAGCAACTGTTGGTTTGACGGGCAAAAAAAATCGCAGCCCTTGGGCTGCGATTTTTTGATTTACCTGTCAGTGGAGCCTTTCAGGCCTCAGTGACGACGGTAATGCTTGTGGTGTTTGCGATGTCCATAGGCATGGCCACGACCCGGGTGACCGTCCCGGGAGTAGCGACGATCATCGCCGCGGTAAGAGCGACGATCATCATCGTCGTCATCGCTCTTGTTGCCCATGTAGTTACCCAGCGCGCCACCGGCACCGCCACCTGCTGCGGAGCCGATCAGGCTGCCGGTGGTGCCGCCCACGCTGCGGCCGACCACGTTACCGCCTGCTGCGCCCAGCGCACCACCAATGGCGGCTTCGCCACGGCTGCGTTTGTCTGCGCCAACTGCACTACCACCCGCGCCGCCCAGGGCCGCGCCAATGGTGGAACCTGTGCTGCCGCCTAACGACTGACCGACGACCGAGCCAAGAACCCCGCCCAATGCGCCGCCCACACCTGCTTCGGTGGTGCCGCCGGCAGAAGCGAAGCCACTGACCAGGCCAAGGGACAACAAGAGAATCGAGGAGAACTTCATAGAGAAACCTCAAGGGGATGACGACGCGATCCTGAGGCTGTGTCATGGTTGTTACAATCAAAATCCGACGAGTAACACGACTTCAACACATTTCTATAAGTTATTGTTTTTTAGACGGAACTTAATGGTTTTTCGCGGGTCTTTAGTTACTTCGGAATGGCCGTTTTTGTGAAAAAACGGCCTTTTTTGTGGGCGATTATTAAGTATTGCCTGCAAAAGGTTAGTTGAATGTTCTACCGCTTTCGCGAGCAAGCCCGCTCCCACGTTCGATCGCGTTACTTCTAAGAAAACTCGATTAACTGTGGGAGCGGGCTTGCTCCGGGCGGCGTTCCGACGAAGAGGCCGGATCAGGCTAAGCATCAAGCCGATTTGATCATGATAAGCCCCGTCTCGCTCGCCGCTTCCAACCTTATCGCCACAAACTTCGATGTCGGCGTCTGGCTGCCATCCCCAATGCTTTCCAACGGCACCAGCGGATTGACCTCTGGATAGTACGCCGCCGCTTGCCCGGCAGGAATATCAAACGCCAGCAGCGTAAAGCCTTTCACCCGGCGCTCGCGGCCGTCATCCCAGATCGAAACAATGTCAGCCTTCTGCCCAGGCTTGAATCCTAGGCGAATGATGTCGGCCTCATTGACAAACAACACGTCGCGCTGTCCTTTGACCCCGCGATAACGGTCATTGAGGCCATAAATGGTGGTGTTGTACTGATCGTGGGAGCGCATCGATTGCATGATCAGGTCCGGCAACACCCCAGTGGCACGGGTGCGCTCGTGCACCAGATCCTTGGGCAGGCTATTCGCGCGGAAATTCGCCCGACCGGATGGCGTTTTCCAGCGCCGGGCAGCAGCGCTGTTGTCCAGGTAAAAGCCGCCTGGATTGCGGATCTTATCGTTGAACTCGTGAAAGCCTGGAATGGTGTCGGCGATCAGGTCGCGGATACGGTTGTAATCGTCCACCAGCCAGTTCCAGTCCACCGGGTGGCTACCCAGAGTTGCAGCAGCGATACCCGCAATGATCGCCGGCTCCGAGCGCATCTGGTCCGACAGCGGCTGCAACTGGCCGTTTGAGGCATGGACCATGCTGAACGAATCTTCCACGGTCACCGCTTGCGCGCCTTCGGCCTGGATGTCGATGTCGGTGCGGCCCAGGCACGGCAGGATCAGCGCGTCCTTGCCATGGGCCAGATGGCTGCGATTGAGCTTGGTGCTGATCTGTACGGTCAGGTCGCAGTTGGTCAGGGCCTGGAAGGTGCGGTTGCTGTCCGGTGTGGCTTGGGCGAAGTTGCCGCCCAGGCCGATGAACACGTTCGCCCGGCCATCGGCCATGGCGTGGATCGCCTCGACCACGTTGTGGCCGTTTTTGCGCGGCACCTTGAACTGGAAGCGTCGCTCCAGCGAATCGAGGAAGGCCGCTGGCGGACATTCGTTGATGCCCATGGTCCGGTCGCCCTGCACGTTACTGTGGCCACGTACCGGACACAGGCCGGCGCCCGGGCGGCCGATGTTGCCGCGCAGCAGCATCAGGTTGGCGATTTCCTGGATGGTCGCCACCGAGTGGCGATGCTGGGTGATGCCCATGGCCCAGCACATGATCACGTTCTTGCCCTTGGCGTACATGCGGGCGGCTTGCTCGATCTCCACCAGCGTCAGGCCGGACTGCTCCACGATATGCGCCCAGGAGGTGTCGTCGATGACGCTGAGATAATCCAGCATGTTGACGCTGTGTTCATTGAGGAATTCGTGATCAAACACGGCGGGTTCGCCAGCCTTCTGTGCGTCGCGCTCCCATTGCAGCAGGAATTTGGCCATGCCGCGCAGGATCGCCATGTCGCCGCCCAGCGCCGGGCGGAAGTAGGCGGTGTTGGTGGGCTTGTCGCCGTTGGTGAGCATTTCGATCGGGTGCTGCGGGTGCTGGAATCGCTCCAGTCCCCGCTCTTTCAATGGGTTGATGCAGACCACCTGCGCGCCGCGTTTCACGGCTTCGCGCAAAGGTTCGAGCATCCGCGGATGGTTGGTGCCCGGGTTCTGGCCCCAGACGAAAATCGCATCGGCGTGTTCGAAGTCATTGAAGGTTACGGTGCCTTTGCCGACGCCGACACTTTGCGCCAATGCCACGCCGCTGGCCTCGTGGCACATGTTCGAGCAGTCGGGGAAATTGTTGGTGCCGTAGGCGCGCACGAACAGCTGATACAAGTACGCCGCTTCGTTGCTGGCCCGGCCCGAGGTGTAGAACTCGGCCTGATCCGGGCTCGACAGTCCATTCAAGTGTTTACCGATCAGCGCGAACGCCGCTTCCCAGGTGATCGGCTTGTAGCGATCGGTCTCGGCGTCGTAGCGCATCGGCTCGGTCAGACGGCCCTGATATTCCAGCCAATAGTCGCTCTGTCCCAGCAACGAACTGACGCTGTGCCTGGCGAAGAACGCTGCATCGACACGCCGTTTGGTCGCTTCCCAGTTCACCGCTTTGGCGCCGTTCTCGCAGAACATCACCAGGCCTTTTTCCGGAGAATCGCCCCACGCGCAACCGGGGCAGTCGAAGCCGCCATTCTGGTTGGTCTTGAGCATGATGCGCAGGTTTTTCAGCGCGTTGTCGCTGGTCAACCAGGCTTGGGCCACGCTGATCAGGGCGCCCCAGCCACCGGCCGGGCCCTTGTAGGGCTTATAGCGGGGGACGGGTTTCTGGTCGGCTTGACGATGTTGACTCACGCTTGATTCTCCGATGCCGGGCTGTAGACCCGCGGTGCATTTTTCTGGGGCAGATGGATGAGGTTGAGGTTGTGGCGGCGGGCCCATTGCACGGCAAGGCCGGTGGGCGACGACAGGCTGACCAACGTCTGGATGCCTGCGCGCAGTACTTTCTGGATCAATTCAAGGCTGCAACGGCTGGTGACAATCGCCAGGCCGCCTTCAGTCGGAATCTTTTGACGGATCAGCCCGCCAATCAGTTTGTCGAGGGCGTTGTGCCGGCCGATGTCTTCACGGCCCAGCAGCAATTCGCCCTTGGCGTCCATGAATACCGCCGCGTGCACCGCGCCGCTGTACTGGCCGAGGGGCTGGAACGCGCCGATGCGCTGGCGCAGGCCTTCGAGCCATTGCGCAGGCGGCAGTGGGGCGCCGGGCAAGACTTTGAGATCGGGCAATGCCTGTTCGACCGCCTCGACACCACAGAGCCCGCAACCGCTGGTGCCCGTCAGTTGTCGACGCTGCTGCTTGAGGTTCCAGAAGGCTCGGTTGGCGATTGTCACTTGCGCGTACTGCGCCGAACCCGAGCCGCTGAGTTGCAAGTCGTAGATGTCGCCGACGTCTTCGATGATGCCGCTGCCGAGACTGAAGCCGACGATGAAATCCTCGAGATCCGTCGGCGTCACCAGCATGACTGCCTGGTTGATGCCGTTGTAGGCAATCGCCAGCGCGACTTCCTCGGCCAGCGCGGTGCTGTCCGATTTGGCGTTTTGCGGTTCGGTGTGGGGGAGGTTGCTGTAGCTGTAGGTCTGGCTGGCAGCGGGCGCAGGCGTTTCGAGTGCAGGCGCCGCGCCAACAGGGCGCTTGGCGTTCATGGTTTCACCGTCGGGTTGGTCAGCTTTAAGCCTAGGCGCGTCAAGTTGTCGCGTCTAATCGCTATTACTGATCTACCGATAGATGCCGTCGATCAAGAGCCTGTCGATGATTGCTGATAAACCGCGAAACACGCCTCTGCCAATGCCGAACGCGGCGCGCTGCGACGCATGATCAGCCCCAGTTTGCCGAGGGTTTGCGCGTTTTCGATGGGCTGCAGGCGCAAATGCTCAGTGATGTTTTCCAGGCCTCCCTCCAACGGCATCACGGCGCAACACAGGCCCCCGTGCACGGCTTGTATCAATTGATGCACGGCGTCGGTCTGTAACAAAGGTTGTGGGTTCAGGCCGCGGTTATGGAAGTTATGGTCGATGGACTGGCGAAAGTGCATGCCGCTGGTCAGCATGCCCAGCGGCAATTCGATCAACGATTCCCAACTCAACGCTGCTTCGCCGAACGAGTAGAAGCGTTGATCGTAGAGCAGACCCATGCGGGTTTCATTGAACGCGAGGGAATCGAAGCGCTCGCCGTCCAGGCGTTCCAGGTACGAGACGCCGATGTCCAGGCGATTGTTTGCCAGTTGTTCGAGGATTTGTTCGGAGCTCAGGGAGGAGAGTTCGAAGCGCAGGTTGGGGTGCTCGGCGTGCAGTCGTTTCATCAATGGCAGCGGATCGAAACTCGACAATGGCACTACGCCTAGCCGCAGGGTTCCGACCAGGTTGCCGCGACAGGCAGCAGCTTCGGCCTGCAAGCCGTCGCAGGCGGCCAGTACGGTGCGCGCCCATGCCAGCACCCGCTCGCCCGGCGCGGTGAAGCCTTCGAAGCGCTGGCCACGGTTGACCAAGGGTAACTCGAGCTCTTCTTCGAGGCTGCGCAGGCGCATGGACAGGGTCGGCTGAGTAATGTGGCAGCGCGCGGCGGCCTGGCCGAAATGTCGGGTTTCGTCGAGGGCGATGAGGAATTTCAGCTGCTTGATGTCCATCTTCGCTCCAGGGTGCGGTGAGGCTCCGGATTCTAGCGCCTGGGGGGAAGCGGCGTCATTGGTCGGGTGGCAATCGCGGTCTGCCGGCTTGGTCTAGTCTTTTGCCTCTGGACCCCAATCCCAAGGAGAGAACACCATGAGTATTTTTAGCTTTGTGAAAGAAGCGGGCGAAAAGCTTATCGATCTGCTGACGCCGGGCAATGCCAATGCCAGCGAGCAGTTAAAGGAGCACATCAGTAAGGTCGGCCTGGGTAACCCGAATGTGCAGGCGACAGTGGATGGCGACAAGGTCACCGTGAAGGGTGAAGTCGGCAGTCAGGAAGAGAAGGAAAAGATTCTGTTGGCGGTGGGCAACATCGCCGGCGTGGGGAGCGTCGATGACCAGATTACGGTAACCGGGCCGGTGGTGAAGGCTGCAACCTTTGTCACGGTTGTGAAGGGCGACACCCTTAGTGCGATTTCCTTGCGCGTGTATGGCGATGCCAACAAGTATCAAAAAATCTTCGAGGCCAATAAGCCGATGCTCAAGGATGTGAACAAGATTTATCCGGGGCAGTCGTTGCGGATTCCTGAGTAACCTTGAGTCCGAGGCGCCTGCATCGCGGGCAAGCCACGCTCCCACAGGATCTCGGTCGTTCACAGGCTTTGTGAACGACGGAGATCCTGTGGGAGCGGGCTTGCCCGCGATGCAGACAACTCGGTCTAAAGCCCTGTTATCAAATCCCGATAATCACCAACCGCCGCAAACTCAGCCGTATCCTTGGGTCCCTTGCGACTGTCCGGCTCACTCACCGCCAACAAATGCGCCACACCAAAATCCCGCGCACTGCGCAGGATCGGCAAGGTGTCGTCGATAAACAGGCTGCGCGCCGGATCGAAACCGATGTCCGCCTGCAAGGCATCCCAGAACTGCGGGTTTTCCTTGGCGAAACCGTAATCGTGAGAGCTGATCAACCGCTCGAAGTACGGTGCCAGTTCAATTCTTTCCAGCTTCAGTGACAGCGAATCGCGGTGGGCGTTGGTGATCAGGACGACACGTTTGCCAGCCCGCTTGATCGCCGCCAGGAACGTGTCCGCATCCGGGCGCAGGGCGATCAGGTGGGCGGTTTCCAGTTTCAGCTCGCGCACCGACAGCTTCAGTTCAGCGCTCCAGAAGTCCAGGCAGTACCACTGCAACTGACCAGCATGACGCTCGAACAGTGGCTGCAATTCCATTTCGGCCATGGCCCGGCTGACCCCGTGCAACTCGGCGTAGCGCTGGGGCAGGTGCTCCAGCCAGAAATGATTGTCGAAGTGCAGGTCCAGCAGCGTGCCGTCCATGTCCAGCAGAACGGTGTCGATGGCGTGCCAGGGCAGCAGGGACATAAAAAACTTCTCCAGCGGTAAAAAAGATATCCGGGGTAAACAATCAGGATAGGCCGGGTATAGTAACCCGCTATCACCCAGGAGCCGCTCATGCGCCAGAAACCCACCATCCTCGCCCGCGAGATCGTCGCCACCAGCCGTTTATTCTGCGTCGAAGCGTTGCAGTTACGCTTTTCCAACGGTGTGGAGCGCACTTATGAGCGACTGGTCGGGAAGGGCGCCGGGTATGGCGCAGTGATGATCGTGGCGATGCTGGATGCGGACCATGCAGTGCTGGTCGAAGAGTATTGCGGTGGCACCGATGAATACGAGTTGTCCCTGCCCAAGGGCTTGATCGAGCCGGGCGAGGACGTGCTGGCGGCGGCCGAGCGTGAGCTCAAGGAAGAGGCCGGGTATGGCGCGCGGCAACTGGAGCATCTGACCGAGTTGTCGTTGTCGCCCGGGTACATGAGCCAGAAGATTCAGGTGGTACTGGCCACCGATCTGTATGAAGAACGTCTTGAAGGCGACGAGCCCGAGCCAATGGGCGTGGACAAGGTCAATCTGCGTGAATTGTCGGCGTTGGCGCAGAACCCGCGCTTCACCGAAGGGCGTGCCTTGGCGTCGCTGTATCTGGTCCGGGATCTACTGACTCAGCGTGGGGTATTTCTGCCATGAATTTCCCTCATCCGTTGATGGCACCGGTGGTCGAGCTGGCATTGAAGGCGGGGGAGTCGATCCTGCCGTTCTGGCGCATAGGCACCGCGGTGACCGCCAAGGCTGACGACTCTCCGGTCACAGACGCAGACCTGGCGGCCCACCATCTGATTCTGGCCGGGTTGACCGCGCTGGATCCGACGATTCCTGTGTTGTCTGAAGAAGACGCCAACATCCCGCAGAGCGTACGCGCTGGCTGGCAGCGCTGGTGGCTGGTGGACCCGTTGGACGGGACCAAGGAATTTATCGCCGGCAGTGAAGAATTTACCGTCAACATCGCGTTGATCGAGCAAGGGCGAGTGGTATTTGGCGTGGTGTCGATGCCGACCAACGGCCGCTTCTACGTCGGTGGCGCGGAGCTGGGTGCCTGGCGGGGAGACAAGGGTAGCGAGCCGTCGCCGATTCAGGTGCGTAACGTTCCAGCGACGGGCGAAGCGTTCACCGTCGTCGCCAGTCGTCGGCATTCGAGTCCCGAGCAGGAGCGATTGCTGGCCGGGTTGAGCGCCAGCCTGGGTGAGCTGCAATTGGCCAATGTCGGCAGTTCGCTGAAGTTCTGTTTGTTGGCGGAAGGGGCGGCGGATTGTTACCCGCGCCTGGCGCCGACTTCGCAGTGGGATACGGCGGCGGCACAGGGTGTGTTGGAAGGGGCCGGGGGCGAGGTACTGGATTTGCGCGGTCAGGCGTTCTGCTATCCGGCGCGGGAGTCGTTGTTGAATGAGTTTTTCCTGGCGCTGCCGGCGAAGGCTGCATGGCGGGAGAAGTTGTTGGCGTTGGCTCGGGCCTGAAGATCAAAAGATCGCAGCCTTCGGCAGCTCCTACAGGGTTTGTAGCGACCGGATATCCGGATCCACAACGATCCCTGTAGGCGCTGCCGAAGGCTGCGATCGTTTGCTTTACCGATGCAGCACGTACTGCCCGGTAAACGTCACCGCGTCCTCCTCACTCCCCGCATTCACAATCCTTGAATGCAGCGTCAACCGCGCCCGGCCATAGCGCTCATACATGGCCAGAAACTTCTTCCAGACCGCCGCACTCGGCGCCTGGCAAATCGCCGTGGCATCGCGGGTCACCGGCAGCGGATAGCTGATGTGACCTTCCTGGATCACGATATGCCCGTCCTCGACGCCGGCTTCACGCAGGCGCAAATGCAGCCAGCCCCAACCGGCCAGCACCGCGCCGCAATACAGGCTGCCGCCAAACATGGTGCTCTTGTGGTTGACGTTGGCTTCCAGCGGCAGGTGCAGGCGCAGTTGCTGGTCGTGCCAGTCGAGTACTTTGAGGCCCATGTCCCGCGTCAGGGGAATGTCGTGGTGAAGAATCGATTCCAGATGATGGCTGTCGCGGTTCATTAACGGGCCTCAGGGATGAAGACGATGGTTTGACGGTAGCTCAGTCGAGCTCTTCGTTGATGGAATGGGCCCCACTGTCGGCGAAGTTCAGCCCGTGTTTGCGCAGTTTGTCATGCAAGGTCTTGCGCGGAATGCCCAAGGCTTCGGCAAGGCTGCGCACGGAGCTGTGAGAGCGCGCCAGTTCCGCGGCAATCAGGCTCTTTTCAAAGTTTTCGACTTGTTCGCTGAGACCGCCGCTGACCATCTCTACCCTACTGCCAGCCGCCGCGTCAGGGGCGCTGTTGTCCAGCGCAAGTTCCAGGCCCAGGGCAAAGCGTTCGGCAGCGTTCTGCAGTTCCCGCACGTTGCCGGGCCAGGTGTGGCGCAGCAGCAGGGCGCGTTGCCCCGGTTGCAGTTCATGGGGTGGCAAACCATGGCGAGCACTGGCTTCATCGGCGAAATGCTGGAACAGCATCAGCGCATCTTCACCGCGCTCACGCAGTGGCGGAATGCGCAGCGGCGCAACGTTCAGGCGGTAGTACAAGTCGGCGCGGAAGCGTCCCTGATCGGCGGACTGGCGCAGGTCTTCCTTGGTCGCGGCGATGATGCGGATGTCCAGCGGGATCAGCTGGTTGCCGCCCAGGCGCTCGACCACGCGTTCCTGCAGCATGCGCAGCAATTTCACCTGCACGTCCAGGCTCATGCTTTCGATTTCATCAAGGAACAGCGTGCCGCCGTTGGCGAACTCGAACTTGCCGATGCGGCGCTTCTGCGCGCCGGTGAAGGCGCCGGGCTCGTGGCCGAACAACTCGCTTTCAACCACCGACTCGGCCAGAGCCCCGGCGTTGATCGCCACGAACGGACCGTTACGCCGACTCGACAGGTCATGCAGCGCCCTGGCCACCACTTCTTTGCCGGCACCGGTTTCGCCGAGGATCAGCACGTCGGCCTTGGTCGCCGCCAATGCCCCGATCTGTTCGCGCAGGCGCAGCATCGGTGCCGATTGTCCGACCAGCCGGGCGCTGAGCGCGTTACGATCGCTCAGCGCCAGACGCAGGCTGCGGTTGTCCAGCACCAACCGGCGCAAGGCCAATGCGCGACGTACGCTGTCGAGCAGCGCGTCACTGGCGAAGGGTTTTTCCAGAAAATCATAGGCCCCGGCGCGCATGGCTTGCACCGCCAGTGGCACATCGCCGTGACCTGTGATCAATAGCACCGGCAGCTCCGGATCTTGAGCGTGAAGCTCGGTCAGCAGTTCGATACCGTCCATGCCGGGCATACGAATGTCACTGACCACCACGCCGGGCCAGTCGCGTTCCAGTTGTCCGGCCAGGCCCTTGGCTTCAGCGAGCGGCAGGATCTTCAGGCCGGCGAGGTCCAGGGTCTGGCTCAGGGCCTGACGCAGGTGGGGATCGTCGTCGATCAACACGACCTGTATGCGGTTGTCGATGGTCATGCACTTCGGTCCTCGGACGGTTGCAGGCTCACGCCCGGTGCGCCTGGGCGCAACTTCAGGGTAATCAGGGCGCCGCCTTCCTTGTGGTTGGAGAACGACAGTTCGCCGCCAAAGGCGCGCATCAGGGTTTCGCAGATCGCCAGCCCCAACCCAAGGCCCTGAGTGCGGGTCTTGGTGGTGTAGAACGGCTCGCTGGCGCGACCCAGTGCCTCCAGGCAGAATCCGGGCCCGTTGTCGCGAATGTACAGAGTGACGCCGTCGGCGGTGGATTGGGCACTCAACCAGAGTTTACGCGGCGGGCCTTTTTCCGTCAGGGCATCGAGGGCGTTGGCCAACAGATTGCCCAGCACCTGGCGCAGACGGGTTTCCCCGGCCTCGACCCACAACGTGGCCGCCGGCAGATCCCGGATCAATTCGACTTCCATGCTGCGCCGGCGCTTGGCCAGCAGTGCCAGGGCATCGTCCAGCGCCGGTTGCAGGGCGACGCTTTCCGGGGCGTGGCGATCACGCCGGGCGAAGGCGCGCAGGTGAGCAATGATCGAGGCCATGCGCCCGGTCAGTTCGCTGATCAACTTGAGGTTGCCGCGGGCATCGTCGGTGCGCTGGTGGTCCAACAGGACTTCGGCGTTCTCCGCGTAACTGCGGATCGCGGCGAGCGGTTGATTGAGTTCATGGCTGATGCTCGCCGACATCGTGCCCAGCGCCGACAACTTGCCGGCCTGCACCAGATCGTCCTGGGCGCGAACCAGCTCCTGCTGGGCCTGTTCGCGCTCGAGCACTTCCTCTTTCAATCGTCGGTTGAGGCCTTCCAGGTCGCTGGTCCGCTCGGCTACCCGACCTTCCAGTTCGTGCCGGGCCTTGGCTTCGAAAGCGATCCGATCCAGGTAGTGGCGCCGGCGTTGCATCATCAAGCCGAGCAACAGCATCAACACCAACAGCGTCGCGCCTCCGATGGCGACCACGTTGCGCACCGGGCGATCGATCAGGGTGCGGGGGGCGAGGATGCTGACGTTCCAACCGGTTTCTTCGATCTGTTGGGTCTGAGTCAGCCAGGCGGCAGGGTTGAGATTCAACGGCTTTGGATCGCGTGTCGGGTAGGGTTGAATCGCAATGATGGCCTTGCGTTCTTCGTCACTCAATGGCCGGGTCGAACGGAATCGCCACTCGGGCCGTGAAGTGAGAATGACCACCCCGTTATGGTCCGTCACCAGCAGTTGTTCCGGGGTGTTGCCCCAGAGGCTTTCGGTATGGTCCAGGTCAACCTTGACCACCAGCACGCCGAGAATTTTTTCGCCATTGCGCACTGCAGCGGCGAAGAAGTAACCGCGTTTGGCCGACGTGGTGCCCAATCCGAAGAAGCGTCCGAGTCGCCCAGCCATCGCTTCGCTGAAATAGGGCCGGAAGGAAAAGTTACGTCCGACGAAACTGTCGTGTTTATCCCAATTGGATGCGGCCAGGGTCTTGCCCGTGGTGTCCATCAGGTACATGACCTCGGCACCGGTCTGGGCGCTGATGTTTTTCAACAAGCGGTTGGCGTTGCCTTGGGTGACGCTATCGTCCGGCGCGCCGAGGACGGCTCGCAGGGCCGGCAGCTCACCGAGGATCTGCGGCAGCACTTCATAGCGGTGCAGGGTGCCCAGCAGGTTGGCGACGTAGAGATCGAGGGTCTGACGGTTCTGTCCGGCCAGTTCGCTGCGGTAATAGCGCTCCGCCAGATGCTCCAGCGGCCAAAGCAATGGCGCCAGGCACAGCGCGAGCAGCGCCAGGCTGCGCCAGCGGGGTCTGCGAGGTAGGGTCGAAGTCATGAGCATCAAGCGCCTGGGGGTACAGGCGCATTATGCCTAGGCTTGCGGGCGCAGTCTGCGCGCCGTGGGGGGTTGCGTATTGTCCCCGGCAGTGGCGATATAAGCGCCTAATAAAATATCAGGGGTCATTGTATGCCGCTCGCCACGTTGATTCATCGCGCCAGTCTTCCTGGTCCGCAAGTGTCCATGGAGCAAGCCATGCAGTTGCTCGAAGGGCATTACGGGCTGAGCGGCAGGTTGAAGGCCCTCGGCAGCCAGCAAGACCTCAACTATCGCGTTGACAGTGACCAGGGGCAATTCGTCCTGAAAATCTGTCGTGGCGATTATTCCGCGCTGGAGCTGCAAGCCCAGCATGCAGGGCTCAGGCATTTGGCTGAACATTGCGAGGTGCAGGCGCCACGGGTGATCCCTGCGAACAATGGTGCAGACCTGCTGACCCTTGAAGTCGACGGCCAGTCGGTGCATGTGCGCCTGCTCGATTTCATCGAAGGGCAGTCGCTCACGCATCTGGACCACTTGCCTGGAGCGGTGGTGGCCGGGTTCGGTCGACTGTGTGGCGAAATGGATCTGGCGCTGGCCAATTTCGACCATCCGGGTCTCGAACGCACGCTGCAATGGGACGCCCGCCATGCCAGCGCGTTGATCGCCCATTTGCTGCCCATCATCGAGGACGACCAGCAACGCGCGCTGATCGCTGGCGTGGTCGAACGTGCCGAGCGCCATTTGCAGCCGCTTGTGGATAAGTTGCCGGTGCAGGCCATCCACATGGACATCACCGATGACAACGTGGTCTGGCAGCGCGATGCGCAACGCCAGTGGCAATTGCAGGGCGTGATCGATTTCGGCGACCTGGTTCGCACCTGGCGCATCAGCGATCTGTCGGTGACCTGCGCGGCGTTGTTGCATCACGCCGGTGGCGATCCTTTCTACATCCTGCCTGCGGTCCAGGCTTATCACACGCTAAATCCGTTGCAGCCTGCTGAACTGGCGGCGCTCTGGCCGCTGATTGTCACGCGGGCGGCGGTGCTGGTAGTCAGCGGCGAGCAGCAGGTCAGTATCGATCCGGGTAATGAATACAGTCGTGACAACCTGACCCACGAGTGGGAAATCCTCCACGTTGCCACCTCGGTACCCTTGGAGTTGATGGAGGCAGCGATTCTTGCCGCGGTCGGTCAAAGCCTGCCGAGCATCGAGAGCGAAGGTTTTGCACCGCTGTTGCCGGGTCTGGTGGGACGTGAGTTTGCCTTGATCGATTTGGGCGTGCTCAGCCCGCATTTCGAAGCGGGTAACTGGGAGCAGGCAGGCATCGACCAGCGCCTGTTGGCCGAAGCTGCGACGACGCACGGTCTGGCGGCCAGCCGTTATGGGCAATACCGGCTGTCTCGCACCCGGCCGGACAGCGCCACCGAACCGGACACTTTCCCGCTGCACGTCGAATTGCAAGTGCCCCATGGCACTGCTGTGGAGTCGCCGTTTGCCGGTGTGGTGCATCAGCCTGCACCGAATGTGTTGCAACTGGACGGCCCGCAATTGAGCGTGCGGTTATGGGGGGTGACGCCGTCGCTGCACACCGGTGCGGCGCTGGTCAAAGGCCAGGTGCTGGGGGCCGTAAGCGGACCGTTGCTGGTGCAGTTGTGCCGAGGCACATCGTTTGATGCGCCGCTGTTTTGCACGCCATCGCGCGCTGCCGCCTGGCAGGCATTGTGCCCGTCGCCGGCGGCGTTGCTGGGGCTGGCCTGCGACGCACAGGAGGAGCTCGACTCGGCAACATTGCTGGCGCGTCGAGACGCCAGTTTCGCCCGCACGCAAAAGCACTACTACGTCGACCCGCCACGCATCGAGCGCGGCTGGCGCAATCACCTGATCGACATGCAGGGCCGGTCTTACCTCGACATGCTCAACAACGTCGCGGTGCTGGGCCATGGTCATCCGCGCATGGCTGCGGTCGCCAGTCGCCAGTGGTCGCTGCTCAACACCAACTCCCGTTTCAACTACGCGGCGGTTGCCGAGTTTTCCGAACGCTTGCTGAAGTTGTCGCCGGACTCCATGGACCGCGTGTTCCTGGTCAACAGCGGTAGCGAGGCTAATGACCTGGCGATTCGCCTGGCGTGGGCCTACAGCGGCGGGCGCGACATGCTCAGCGTGCTGGAGGCTTATCACGGCTGGACAGTGGGCGCGGACGCGGTCTCGACGTCGATCGCCGATAACCCCAAGGCGTTGAGCAGCCGCCCGGACTGGGTGCATCCGGTGACCGCGCCGAACACCTATCGTGGCGAATTCCGTGGTGCCGGCAGCGCGCCGGACTACGTGCGCAGCGTCGAACACAACCTGGCAAACATTGCCGCGCAGAACCGTCAGCTCGCCGGGTTCATCTGCGAACCGGTCTACGGCAACGCCGGCGGTATCTCGCTGCCACCGGGCTACCTGAAGCAGGTCTACGAGCTGGTTCGCGCCCAAGGCGGCGTGTGCATCGCCGACGAAGTGCAGGTCGGGTACGGGCGCATGGGCAACTTCTTCTGGGGCTTTGAAGAGCAGGGCGTGGTGCCGGACATCATCACCATGGCCAAGGGCATGGGTAACGGCCAGCCGTTGGGTGCAGTCATCACCCGCAGGGAAATCGCCGAAGCGCTGGAGGCCGAGGGGTATTTCTTCTCATCGGCTGGCGGTAGCCCGGTCAGTTGCCAGATCGGCATGGCGGTGCTGGATGTGATGGAGGAAGAGAAACTGTGGGAGAACGCGCAGGTCGTGGGCGGGTATTTCAAGCAGCGTCTGGAGGCGCTGATCGATATTCATCCGCTGGTGGGCGCGGTGCATGGGTCCGGCTTTTACCTGGGCGTCGAGCTGATTCGCAACCGTGAAACCCTGGAACCGGCGACCGAAGAAACCACGGCCCTGTGTGATCGTCTCCGGGAGCTGGGCATTTTCATGCAGCCGACCGGCGATCACCTGAACATTCTCAAGATCAAGCCGCCAATGGTGACCTCGCGCCGGAGTGTGGATTTCTTCGTCGACACGTTGGCGAAGGTGCTCGCGGAAGGTCTGTAAACACCCGACCCCTGTAGGAGCTGGCTTGCCAGCGAAAAGCCCCAAGGCACCGCGTTCAAGCAGAAAACACGCGTTATCGTTGACGGCCATCGCGAGCAGGCTCGCTCCTACAAAGGGACTTGTAATCTCGATTATTATCGGTTTATTTTCCTGAAAATAAGACAGAAGGAAGTGATATGGCTTTTAAAGCCGATTTTTATCGGCTATAAAGTCACCGCTGCCCCGGTGTGCCTCACCGCACCCGGTGCTTCCCATTTCTGTCATCGGTCGATGCCACACTCGACCCTCAAGCACTTGCTCAGGAGCCGATTCATGAGCCGTATCGTTACCGTCGCCGCTACCCAGATGGCTTGTTCCTGGGACCTTGAAGCCAACATCGAGACCGCCGAGAAGCTGGTCCGTGAGGCCGCGGCCAAAGGCGCGCAGATCATTCTGATCCAGGAGCTGTTCGAGGCTCCGTACTTCTGCCAGAAGCCGAACCCGGATTACCTGCAGCTGGCGACGACCGTTGAAGACAACATCGCGATCAAGCATTTCCAGAAAGTCGCCAAGGAACTGCAAGTAGTGCTGCCGATCAGTTTCTACGAATTGGCGGGACGCGCACGTTTCAACAGCATCGCGATCATCGATGCCGACGGCAGCAATCTCGGGATTTATCGTAAAAGCCACATCCCGGACGGCCCTGGCTATCACGAAAAGTACTACTTCAACCCGGGTGATACCGGCTTCAAAGTCTGGAACACCCGTTATGCGAAAATCGGTGTGGGCATCTGCTGGGACCAGTGGTTCCCCGAGTGCGCCCGCAGCATGGCGCTGCAAGGCGCGGAAATATTGTTCTATCCGACTGCCATCGGCAGCGAGCCACACGACAAGACCATTTCGTCCCGTGACCACTGGCAGCGTGTACAACAAGGCCATGCCGGCGCCAACCTGATGCCGCTGATCGCCAGCAATCGCATTGGCAACGAAGAGCAGGACGGCTACGACATCACGTTCTACGGCTCGTCGTTCATCGCCAACCAGTTTGGCGACAAAGTTCAGGAGCTCAACGAAACCGAAGAAGGTATTCTGGTGCACAGTTTCGACCTCGACGAGCTCGAGCACATCCGCAGCGCGTGGGGGTCGTTCCGTGATCGTCGCCCGAACCTGTACGGTGCGCTGAAAACCCTCGACGGTTCCCTGGAGTCCTGATCGCCATGACCACTTTGAACAGCACCCCTCGCGCTGACGGCTTTTACATGCCGGCCGAATGGGCACCCCAAACCCAGACCTGGATGGTCTGGCCCGAGCGCCCGGACAACTGGCGTCTGGGTGGCAAACCGGCGCAAGCCGCGCACGTGGCGGTGGCCAAAGCCATCGCCCGCTTCGAACCGGTGACCGTAGCGGTATCCGCCGGTCAATACGAAAACGCTCGCGCCCGTCTCGACGTACCGAATATCCGTGTGGTCGAGATGTCCAGCGATGACGCCTGGGTTCGCGACACCGGCCCGACGTTCGTGATCAACAACAGCGGCGAAGTCCGTGGAGTGAACTGGGATTTCAACGCCTGGGGCGGTTTCGATGGAGGCCTGTATTCGCCGTGGAATCGTGATTCGCAGGTCGGCGGCAAGATTCTCGAAATCGAACGCAGCCAGCGCTACCGTACCGAGGGCTTCGTGCTCGAAGGCGGCTCGATTCATGTCGATGGCGAAGGTACGCTGATTACCACTGAAGAATGCCTGCTTAATCGCAACCGCAATCCGCACATGAACCGCGCAGAAATAGAAGCGGTGCTAAGCGCGAATCTGGCTGTGGATAAAATCATCTGGCTGCCGGACGGGTTGTTCAACGACGAAACCGATGGTCATGTGGATAACTTCTGCTGCTACGTGCGTCCAGGTGAAGTGCTGTTGGCCTGGACCGACGATCCGCAAGACCCGAACTACCCGCGCTGCCAGGCCGCCATGAAAGTGCTGCAAGACAGCACCGATGCCAAGGGTCGCCCATTCACGGTGCACAAGATGCCAATTCCGGGACCGCTGTATGCGACCGAAGAGGAATGCGCGGGTGTCGACCCGGTGGAGGGCACTCAGGAACGTAATCCGACCGTTCGACTGGCCGGTTCCTACGTGAACTTCCTGATCGTCAACGGTGGCATCATCGCGCCGAGCTTCGACGATCCATTGGACGGCCCGGCAAAAGAGATTTTGCAGGCGTTGTTCCCGCAGCACGAAGTGGTGATGGTACCGGGTCGCGAGCTGTTACTGGGTGGCGGCAATATCCACTGCCTTACCCAACAACAGCCTGCCCCACACCACGAGTGAGTGCGGTTGTAACAGCTTGAGTTACATGCAAAATTGACCAGGCAAGGCATTTTCCCTCAGCGCCTGGCAAAGAGCCCGCAGCCCATCAGGATTGCGGGCTTTTTTGTCTCCACCCGTCAATGAGCCCAAGACCTTGGCACAGCTCTTGTATCTTTTCTGAGGTAAATCAAGGAGGGGAGGGCTGCGATGTTCTGTCATAAACCTTGGATAAGTTAGCCGCTCACGAACCAGGAGAGTGCGTGGAAATGAACGCCGAAGTGAATGCAGTGGGCGAGCGGGCGTTGCATCCCCTGGCAGTAAACAGCGAATCGCTCCAGATCCTGGCGCACTGGTTGGAGTCCAATGGAACGCGTCCAACCGAAGACATAGATCCACGCCGAATGATGATCGAGCGTTACCCCGCTGGCTTATTCAGCGAAGCGGAGCTGGAAGCGCTGTGGGATGTGATGGAAGGATAAGAAGCACAACAACGGATTGATAAAAGCGCTGCCGGGATGGCGGCGCTTTTTTATGGGCGAGAAGTTTTTTGAGGTGTTTTATCCATGATTGACGTTGATGTTGGACGTTTTAGATCACGGTCACCCAGTCTACGCAGGCTCCGCTTGATTGCATCTGCACTGTATTCCGTGTCACCGACATATTCTCAAATAGATAGTTTGTAAGCCTTTATATGATTCATTGACGGGTTTGCGCTGAAGACAGGATGGGTTAATAGGGAAAGAGCGTTGCACCAGATAAGTCTTTTCTTCGACGATTTCGACCTGTTCACAGACGATTCATCAAATTGACACGCTGTTGACCGCGCGGCTACGATTCGCCCCACGCCTGTGGCTAACCGCCACGACTCATAAAATTACAATAAGGCCCGCCGCGACTCGTCGTGGGCGGGCCTTATTGTTTTAAGGTGAAAAAAGAGCGCAAAAGCGCCATTTCAGCCGTTGGACACAGCGCGTATCAACCCGTAATAAGGAAAAGAACAAAATGTTGAACAAGCGAATCAGCCTGATCGCTCTGGGGATGTTGAGTGCCACGCAGGCCATGGCTAACGACCAGGCCGAATCCAAGGGTTTTGTTGAAGACAGCAGCCTCAAAGTGCTGCTGCGTAATGCCTACATGAATCGCGACTACAAAGACGGCAACCCGGACAAAGCCGAGTGGGGCCAAGCGGCCATTGGTACGTTCTCGTCCGGCTTCACCCAGGGCACCGTGGGTGTGGGTGTGGATGCTTTTGGCCTGTACGCATTGCGTCTGGATGGCGGTAAAGGTCGCGCCGGCGCACAGGGTATCGACTTCTTTAAAAAGGGCGACAGCGGCAGCGCGGCACATGACCTGTCCAAGGGCGGCGCGGCGGTCAAATTCCGTCTCTCCAGCACGACGCTGACCTACGGCGACCAGATGCCGGTGTTGCCGGTGCTGAGTTACGACAACTCGCGCCTGCTGCCGGAAAGCTACACCGGCACCCTGATCACCTCCAAGGAAATCGAAGGCCTGGAGCTGAACGCCGGTCGCTTCACCGCCGAATCGCGCAAGAGCGCGGAAGGCCGCGACAGCGGTGGCTTGAAATCGATCAACGTGCTGGGTGGTAGCTACCAGTTCACCGAGCAGTTCAAGGCGGCGTTGTACGCCTCCGACGTCGAAGACGTGCTGAAGAAGCAGTACGTGAACGCCAATTACGCGATCCCGATCGACAAGGATCAGTCCCTGAGCCTGGACTTCAACGGCTACCGCACCAAGCTGGAGGATTCCTACGTCCGCGAAAGCGGTGCCACCGGTGATGACAACAAGATCTGGAGCCTGGCCGCCACCTACGCCACCGGTCCCCACTCCTTCACCCTCGCGCACCAGCGCAGCACGGGTGACAGCAACCTGGGCTACGCCTACGGCGGCTACCAGAGAGATCAAGGTCGCGTCGGCGATGGCGGCAATACCATCTACCTGGCGAACTCCTACTGGTCCGACTTCAACGCCGAAGACGAACGCAGCTGGCAACTGGGCTACGGCCTCGACTTCACCACCTTCGGTGTTCCAGGCCTGACCTACAACGTCGCCTATGTGCGTGGCAGCAACATCACCACGTCCACCAGCGAAGGCGGCACCGAGCGCGAAATCTTCAACCAGTTCAAGTACGTCGTACAAAGCGGAGCGGCCAAAGACCTGAGCGTGAGACTGCGCAGCTCGGTCCTGCGCGTGTCGCAGAAATCCAGCGAATACAACGTCAGCGGCAACGAAGTCCGGGTGTTTGTGGATTACCCGATCAACGTTTTCTGATGATTGGTTGCGGTATACAGGCTTGATTCAAGGCTGAGAGAAAACAAGCCCCGACTGGTTCGTAATGCTGGTCAGTTAAGCCTTTGTAGGAGCGAGCTTGCTCGCGATGGTCGCCAACGATAACGCGTGTTTGCTGGATAACACGCGGTGTTCTGGAATCCATCGCGAGCAAGCTCGCTCCTACAATGTCCTTAACTGAACAGCATTGCCGACTGGTTCGGGGCTTTTTTGTGCGTGCGATTCAGAGCTCGGCGCTGTCAGAAATTTCCTCCATTGAATCGGGACGGTTCTGGAGCGCGAAAGGGATCAGGCTGATTTTATTGCGTGCTTGAACGATTGAAAATGCCGGACCAGAAATCCAACTGATGGTGGTTATTACTATGGTTGTATTGTTGAAATCCACATATGTGTGTTGTCGAATTGATAAGGATTTGAAGGCATGTGCGGCTAAAGTCTTGAGCGCCAGCGGTCTGAGTATCAGTGACGCCATGCATCTTTTTCTTCGTCAGGTCGTAGCAACTCAGGGGCTTCCGTTCGAACCGCGACAACCATCGGAGAAGACGGCCAGTGCCATGATGGAAGCACGAGATATTCGCCAGCGATTTTGCTCGAAAAAGGACGAGATTTCTGATGAGTGCGGATAGCGCTGTATCACTGTGCAAACCGTGATCGTCAATTGGAACACCGAACTCTGTAGGAGCCAGGCTTGCCGGCGAAGGCGTCCTCAGGATCGCTATCGCCGGCGAGCCGGGCTCCTACGAAAAGTGATCACAGCGCACATGTCGTCAAAATCCCGTTTCGGTAACACGTGTCGCCAACATGTCGTCCGCGGCGACATGTTCCCAGGACGTGTCGCAAAAAGCGGAAAATTGCGACACGTTAAGGCCTCATGTCTACACTGGCGACATGAGTGAAGCCTCTCTCTGCTCAAAAAACATACAAAATGATCAGGAACGCATCCATGACCGAACCGCTTCTGCCATGGCAGGCCGACAGGCCCTACAACCAACTGCCGCTGCTACCGCCAGCAATCGAGCTGGAAACACGTGCAGTCCTCAAAAAATGCATTGAGGCACGCACCGCGCTGGCCGAGTTGAAACAGGCAGCAGAGCTGATTCCGAACCAAACGGTCCTGATCAATACCATTCCCCTGCTGGAAGCGAAAGACAGCTCGGAAATAGAAAGTATCGTCACTACCACGGACTTGCTGTTCCAGCATGCCCAAGACACTGACAACCATGCGGACCCGGCGACCAAGGAAGCGTTGCGTTATCGAACAGCGCTGAACCAGGGCTTTCTATCCTTGGCCAAACGTCCGTTGTCCACCAACACCGCCGTAGAAATCTGTCGCACCCTGAAAGGCGTGAAACTGGATATCCGCCGCACGCCAGGCACTCAGCTCGCGAATGACCGCACCGGTGAAGTCATCTACACCCCGCCCGAAGGGGAGGAGCACTTGCGCGACCTTCTCGCCAACTGGGAGCGCTTTCTGCACAACGAAATCGAGCTCGATCCCCTGGTTCGCATGGCTGTCGGGCATTATCAGTTTGAAGCGATCCATCCCTTTATCGACGGGAACGGTCGTACAGGACGGGTCCTCAACACCCTGTTTTTGATCCAGGAAGGCCTCCTGAACCTGCCGATCCTCTACCTCAGCCGCTACATCATTGCCTACCGTGCCGATTACTACCGGCTCTTGCTGGAAGTTACGACCCAACAAGCCTGGGAACCATGGCTGTTGTTCATGCTGAGTGCGGTAGAAGAGACCGCTCGCTGGACGACGGCCAAAATTGCGGCCATCCGTGCATTGTCCGAACACACCATGCAGTTTGTGCGTGAGCAACTGCCGAAAACTTACACGCGTGAACTGGTGGATGTGATTTTCGAGCAGCCTTATTGCCGTATCACCAATGTGGTCGAAAAGAAAATTGCTCAGCGCCAGGCTGCGTCTCGTTACTTGAAAGAGCTTGTGACTATTGGCGTTTTGGAAGAGGTTCAGGTGGGCAAGGAGAAGCTTTTTATCCATCCGAAGCTGATGCAATTACTCATTCGCGACAGCAACGAATTCAGGCATTACGCTGGTTGAGAGGTGGTTTGTTGAACTTCAGAAAGCCCCGATTTATTCGGGGCTTTTTCATACATGCGATTCGCTTATGGCGCGAGGTTGCTGGCTCGGTTGTTACACGGTGCGTCGAGCACCTTCACCACATCATCAATGATTGCCTTGCTCATATCCTGCAAATAATGCGACGCCCAGGCATGCCGGTCGGTGTCGCGAACCATGGCGGCGTCTGATGCCAGAAGCTTGGCGACGTGGAGCAAGTCGGAGGCGTGGGAGAGGGCCTGGATCACCGGGACACCGGCGTTGATGCGGAATAGCGGTTCGTTGGCGTGGAAGGAGAAGTGGGTGAGGCCGATGGTTTTGAGGTCTTGGGGGTTGGTCATTGGTCACCTCCGTTTTTTTTGCGGTGGTGGGTGATGACCGATGCAGCAGAGGTAGAAATTCCGGACGAAACAATGGCAGGCATTAGCAAAACTCCTGAATCAAAGTTAGAGCTACCACGTTCGTTCTCAGGCGAATGGGTGGCAGCTATGCGCGGGCTGAGAAACCGGAGATACAGGAACCCGGCAGACCCGAAGGTCTCCCACGCACAGCCGCCATTACACGGAAATGCAGGCACAAAAAAACGCCGACAATCGTGACTTGGGGCGCTTGTGCGCCTGTATCTTACTAGGGTTCTCAGGCCCGGTCGCTGAATTGGCAGCGACAACAGGAAGGCTAATGATCTGAGGTACACATTTCAATCATGGAAGCGTCTCATTTTTATGTAGGACGAATCGACGCTGCGAACTAATAGATTAAAAATCATATAGTTATAAGTAAAAAAATGAAAAGCGTCCGATATTGCAAGCTTGGATACATGCTTGTTCATTACACTGCGTAACTAATGATGTTCCCGCCCCCATCTTTATCCCCCGCAGCCAACCTCATACATTGAGCTCCAACACCTACCCATCACCCCGATGAGCAGGTCACTGGAGATCTTCCTCATGCCTTTCGTAAGCGTACGTATCACTCGCGATGGCGTTACCTCTGAGCAGAAAGCTCAGGTGATCGCTGAAATCACTGAAACACTGGAACGTGTCCTAAAGAAGGACCCGCACCTGACCCACATCGTGATCGAAGAAGTCGACACCGATAACTGGGGCTACGCCGGAATCACTACCACCCAGTACCGCAAGCAACTGGCTGAAGAGGAGGGGAAGTCGTGACGCCGTCGGTCTCCATCGATTTCATCTCCGACGTGGTGTGTCCGTGGTGCGCCTTGGGCGCGACGGCGCTGGAACAAGCGATCGAGAACGTGGCGGGTGAAGTCTCGGTCGAGCTGACCTACAAGCCCTTCGAGTTGAACCCGGACATGCCGGCGGAAGGCGAGAAAGCGGTCGAGCATTTGATGCGCAAATACGGGCGCACCGCCGAAGACGTCGCCGCTGGCAAGGCCATGCAGATCGAACGTGGCGCGGCCATCGGTTTCACGTTCGATCTGGAGAAGCGCACGCACTTCTACAACACGTTCGATGCTCACCGGCTGATGGTGTGGGCGCTGCAGGAAGGGCGGCAGGTCGCGCTCAAGAAGATCCTGTTGCGCGCTTACTTCACCGACGGCCAGAACCCGAGCGATCACGAGACGCTGGTTCGGCTGGCCACTGAAGCGGGACTGGATGCAGCGGCGGCTCGAGAGGTGTTGGCGTCCGGAGCGTATGCCAAAGACGTGCGTGAGCTTGAAGCGTTTTACCGTCAGCACGGCATCAACTCGGTCCCAGCCATGATCCTCAACGGTCGTCACCTGGTGTCCGGTTCGCAGTCGGTCGAGTACTACGAACAGATGTTGAGACAAATGGCGAAGGTCCCCGCCGAAGCCTGATTACTTACTTTTTAAACCATTATTTATAAGTAGAGGTTCATCATGAGCAATTCGAAAAAAGTCATCGTTATCACTGGCGCCTCTCAAGGTCTCGGCGCAGGCATGGTCAAGGCTTTCCGTGATCTGGACTACAAGGTCGTCGCCACTTCACGTTCGATCAAACCGTCCACCGACCCGGACATCCTCACCGTGGCGGGCGACATCGGCAACCCGGAGGTCGCCCAGCAAGTGATCCGTGAAGCGATCGAACGTTTCGGCCGCATCGACACCTTGGTTAACAACGCCGGAATCTTCGTCGCCAAACCGTTTACCGAATACACCGCTGAAGACTACGCCAATGTGCTCTCGGTAAACCTGAATGGCTTCTTCTACATCACTCAACTCGCGATTACCGAGATGGAGAAACAAGGCAGCGGTCACGTGGTGAACATCACCACCAGCCTGGTGGACCATGCCATCGACGGCGTGCCGTCGGTACTGGCTTCGCTGACCAAAGGTGGCCTGAACGCGGCGACCAAATCCTTGGCCATCGAGTACGCCAAACGCGGGATTCGGGTGAACGCGGTTTCTCCTGGCATCATCAAGACGCCGATGCACGGTGAAGAAACTCATGAAGCGCTGGGGAATCTGCACCCGGTTGGACGCATGGGTGAGATCGGTGACATTTCTCAGGCGGTTGTGTATCTGGACAGCGCCAATTTTGTTACTGGGGAAATTCTGCACGTTGATGGTGGGCAGAGCGCGGGCCACTAAGGCCTGCTTTGCCTATCGCCGAAACGACAAAACCACGCGCTGGGAGCGGGCCTGCTCGCGAAGAGGCCCGAAAGAACACTCTAGAAACTTTCAATCAAACCATCGGACAGACGGAGATAGCATGAGCAATAGGAGGAGACAGTTTTTAACCCATCAAAAAATAACCGTGGTCTGTCCCTGCTGTCCCCTTTTCCTTTGCACCTTAACGCTGTTCCTTACGCATATTGCTGATGACCCGATTCCAATAGCGCACCGCTTCAAAATGCTGCTGCCTCGTCAACCAGGTTTTATTCTCAGGACAGGTTGGATCCCCCCCCAAAATGACCGGTGTAATCTCGAACAGCTCCATGCCCTTGGGGCGCACTTGCTTATTCATTTCAGCCCGCCAACCAAGCAAAATAAGCCCGGGAAGGTCGCGGGCTACCGTTTCAATATACTGCCGATCCATACCTATAAATGGGATGCGCACTATCGGCATAGCTGCATCGTCAGTATCGAAGCCATATCCATCTCCGCCTCCGCTCGAAGCGAACAAGAAGATGCCTGGGGCATATGTTTCGACCTCATACTCTCGATTGAAGTCGACCAGTTCCTCAGCTTTCCAAAAAATAATGTAGTTGTCACCTATGAAGCCCTCGCCACCATTATGTTCCTTGAGAAAGTCGATATAACTCTTAGGAAGTATCGACAGACCATCAAGAATTTCAGATTCAGCAGGACTATTGAGCTGTCCCTCTGTCAAATTATATTTCATCGCTATCTTCCTAAATCTTTCAGCAATTTGTTCCACCAAGGGGTTACCTGCTGTACAAACAAAGGGGACCAAACAAAGCAGAACAAAGGGGACAGATTTATTTTCAGAACAAAGGGGACAGATTTATTTTCTGGCCACCCGAAGCAAACAAATAAATCTGTCCCCTGTTGGCTGTCCCCTGTTGGCTCTTTTCGGCCACCTTTTCGCTCCTTTTCGCTTTTCGCCTTCACATGAATCAGTCCATAACTAATAGCGAATCCACTTTCCCGTACTTATTATTTCCGGACTATTACAATCAACCAAATAAAGCCATTCTGGATCATGCCCTACCGTACCTACCAAGACCCCTAGCGCGTCGGGATGATCGGGCATCGCACCGGTATGGATTGCCCCAATATAACTGTTTTCACCCTCGGGATTGTACAGTTGAAAACGCAATGACCCGTCGGCGTTGTAGATCGCAGCATTATTGGGAAAACCAAAAAACCAAGGAGCTTCAGGGCAACTAAATTTTGAAGGTTCTTTATCAAAAACCACCAAAACCCCAGTTCTATCAGGAAGCAAATTAAGCCTCTCATGCACCGGTATACTAATTTCAACACCACTATTTAAAACTAAAACCTGCTTAACACTTACAACCCTATGCTCTTGAGCATAGATCATATTTTTTTTGAGTTCATCGAAACCTGTGCATACCCCATCCCAACGGACGAACTGTTCGAGGAATTGCCCATCATCAAACTCTCTCCTTGTTCTAACCTCACTAATTAACTGCATCACTCCAGCAACCTCAACGAGTTCATATTAACTTCATACATTTCCGGGTTAGTTCTGGGCGCCTTATCCATAAAATTCATTTGATGCCCGCCCCCAGGCAAACGAACCCCATTTATTGCATCCCACATATCGCCCACGACCCCCTCTCGAATGCCCACACCTGGCTTAACCGTAAATTCAACTTGAAACAATGATCCTTTTTTGAACTCTTCAGAAACTGCAAGTTTATTTCGAACGTCCGCTACAGAGTTTACCGGAGTATCCGTGGCCCACCCTCCGAGAGCAGAGGACGGGTTTCTACCAGCATCAAACTCATTTTGCATCTTGATAAGCTGATCTTTGTCTATGGTCATCGTCATAGTACGTGGTTGATCGACTACCTTATCCGTCACGATTGTCCCCTCTTTCCAAGCAGGGCGTTGTGTTCCCCAATAGGGAGGTTTTACCCCACCCGCTTGCTCCGTCAAGAGCAGGTCGTTCGCTGTCTTCTCATCATCGACACGCGGAAGGCCATCACGGTCCGTAACCTGCCCTGCGTTGATGTTTTCCGCACGATGCTCCTTTCCTGGAACGAAGTCACGCTGCGCGGTCTGCCCAAACCCTTCAGCGTCACGAGTAGCATTCAACTCGATGAGACGCTTCTCCAATACCGTTTTCTCAGCTTTCGCCAAGGTATCCCGTGCGACCAGCTCCTTCAAAACCGCAAGAAAGCTGCCCTTGGCAATCTTGCCGGCCGGCATCACCTCAAGAAGCAACTCGAGATCAGCGTTCGATTTGACTCCTCCACTCGCCAGAACCCGTAACCGGTCCATTTGCTCTGCTTGGGTCCCGGCATCGGCACCGAGCGCACCAATTTCAGGAAGCTTCCTGATAGCAATGGAATCCCCGTATTGCTCAGCCCACTGGTCCGGTACTACGCCCATACCACCTGGGGCGTTGTTGTAGGTGGAATTGCTCGAAGGATTGAAGAGACGCGAGTCGTTGTACTGCCTGTCCGTAGACGTGAACGCAACGACCTTGTCGCCGTTCGCGACGATGGGGCTCCCATCCGCCCACGTCAAAAGCACCTTCTCGTTCTGCAGTTGAGTGACCACTCCTCGGGCAACACGCAGGTCGTCAGCCAAGTGCTGACCCTCTGGGTTATTCGGGCTATAGCCGGACAGAATTCCCTGTAGTTCATTGTTGGTCTGCTTATCGACCTCACCACCTGCTACGAATGTCAGTAGCGCGTTCCATTCGAAGCCAGATTGGCTTTTGCCAGTCGAGGCATCTAAATTCTTAGCCTCAAGAGCAAGTCTTTTCTCTTCTTGAACGTGCAATTTGCGGTTGTAAGACTGCGCATTCCCGGCGATTTCCGAGCCTAGTGAAACGTCGCCATCAACGCTTGCTGCCGCCAGCAACCCCACCAGTTTGGACGCAGCGTTTACCAACCGGTCGTGCTCTGCGGGATCATCGCCACTGAGTAACGGTGTTTTATCCAAGGTCGCGATAAGCGCCTCATTAGCGCCCGCAGCGATCGCCCCCGTTTTAAAATCGCCACCCATTGCTTCTGAAAGCAACCCACCCACGACAGCATGCAGGGCGGTTTTACTTAGGCCGCTGTCTTGAAGTTTGAAGGCGTCGCCAAAATCACCAACACCTGTGAAAGCAGTAGCCTGAAGCACATCGAAGACGCTGCCCTTCATTACGTCCTTGAAGCTGCCTTGCCCAAGGGCTTCAGAAAGCGTTCCGCGCACCGCTCCGCCCGCCAACTGGATCGTACCGAACCGACCAATAGCCGCCGGGTCGTTCCAATGAGGTACTACGCTGGGGCCACTCACTTTGTTAGTGACAGGGTCGCTCTGTGCGCCAAACCAGTTGCCACTGGCGTAATTCACAAATCCTGCTGAGGCGCCTGCGATCAGCGCTTGTTTCATGCTGTCGCTGCTGAAGGTTTCCTTGAATGCGGCTCCCAGGTTGCCCTTGTTGTTTATCGTGCTGACCACGCCCGTACTGGCAAGAGAGGTCAACGACGCGGTGGCAATGATGTTTCCCAAACCTGCTGCCGTCCCTGCGACAGCCGCACTGGTGGTCGTTGCAGCTGTGGCTGCCGTTGCCGCCGCCATCGTCGAGCCGGCGCCTGCAGCACTACCGGCTGCTGCCGCAAACGTACTGGCGGCACCTGCCGTCAACACCGTTACGACGATGATGATCGCAAGCATCGCCCCCTGACCAAGGCTGGAATGGCTGTACTTGAAGGAATCATGCAACTCCTTCACATGCCGCCAATCCACATCCCCGCGTTTCTCAGCCTCTTTCAACCAAGCCAATTGCGGATCAGCCTTCACCATCACATCAATGGTCTGGCTAACCGTGTTCTGATTAATCTGCCTGATGTCAATCTTCAAGCCATCTACGGCCTTGATCGCCAACTTCCCCTGCGCCAACAACTCACTCTGGCGAAGCGTCTCGTCGGTATTGCCTCTGCCCTTGGCACTGGTCCACGCCAGGTCACTCTTACTCTTCTCGTGACTCTCCTGATGCAGGTCCTTGACTGCCTCGAACGTCACCGCGCCGCCGCTGGCAATCGTCAGGTCGTTACCGCTATTGAGCTTGGCCCTCTGATACAGCTGATCGCCGCCACTGACCAATGTCAGGTCGCCACCGGTCTTGATTTCTGTCCCTACATTTGTGACGTGGGTGACTTCATCACGCTGGGTTTTCTTGGCGCCCCAGCCGCCTTTTTCTTTCATGTCGTAGAGGGTGTAGGTGCTGTTCTGCGCGGCCAGCAGGTTCAACCTATCCCCGCTATACAGATACGCCTCATTCCCCGCACTGATCTTGCTCGCCACAATCGTCGTGTCGCGCCCAGCCTGGCTGGTGAAGTCCCCGCCCGCCGTCAGCACACTCGCCACTTGCGTCGTCTGATCATTCGAAGTCTTGATGCGCTTCTTGCCGTCCTTTTCCTTACCCTCGACGTTGTGCATATCGCTGACCGACACGATGTTCAGGTCGCGCGCGGCCTGAACAACGAGGTCTTTGCCGGCGGTGGCGGTGCTGCCGATGACGTTAACGTCTTGCCCGGCCTTCATGTTGAGGTTGCCGCCGACAGTAACGGTCGCGGCGAGGTTCTTCATATCAGTAGTGATGCTCGACTTGTGACCACCGTCGCTGAACTCGTGTTTCTCGCGGGTATCGGTTTTGGCCGCCAGGTTGATGTCCCGGCCCGCCGTCAGGGTTGCGTTGCCGCCGCTGTTTAATGGGCCGTGGTTGGTCAAGTCGCGGCCGGCCGCAACGGCCAGGTTTTCCCGGGCACTGATGCTGCTGCCCGCGTCGGTCAGGGTGCGCATGCCGGCGCCGTCACGAACCTGGATCGCGGTGCGGTCGTTGATGATGTCGCCCTTGAGCGCGACAAGGCTGACCTGGCTGGCGCGGATCTCGCCGGCCATGGCGTTGCGAATGCTGTCTTGCGCCAGTATTTGCAGGTCGTTGCCGGCCTCGACCAGCCCGCCCTGGTAGACGCTGCCGGCGCTTTGGACGTTGAGGTTATTGCTGGCGCGCAGCGTGCCGACGTTGACCAGGTCGCCGCCGGTGAACAGGTTCAAGTCCCGGCCCTGGATCAGGCTGCTGCCGCGTACGTTGCGGGTATTCGTCTGGGCCAGGTACAGCACCGGCACCAGGACTTTTTGCCCGTCGACGATGCGGTTTTCCATCCAGACGATGTCATGGGTCAGTGCGCTGACCTGCTCGCCCGTCAACGTGACGCCAAGGCTCAGGCGCAGTGCGTCTTTACTGGCCAGGGCGTTATCCATCAGGTAGCGGTATTGGTCGTAATCGCTGGTCAAGCCGCCAGCGAGAAAGCGCTGGCCGGTTTGCGCCAGCACCGCATCGCGAATCAATCGCTGCTCGTACAGGCCATCGCCGAGTCGACGCCAGTTGCTATCGGCGCGGACGTTCAACTGTTTGAGCAGGTAGTCCGAACCAAAGAACTGCGACAGGTTCGTGAGGTTCGGGTTGGTCTCGATCAGGTAGTGGCCGGTGGGGTCGGGGTTCTTGATGAACAACCCGTAATCGCCCTTGGGCAGTTGGAAGGTGGGCCCGGCTGTCGGGTCCACGGAGGTGAAGGGGAGGCCGCTGTAATCCACCGGTTTGAAGACGGTCTGCAGGCTGCCATCCGCCGCGAGACGCTCGACGGGTTGCACGGCGGCAGGCGTCACGGCGTCGATCCCGGTCGCCTGCGGGTTGAGGTTGATGTCGATCCCGCCGACCGCGACGCCGGTCTGGTCTTCGCCCAGCGTACCGGTCAATTGCTCGAGCGTGTTCTGGTGCAGCGATCCGTTTTGCACGCTATGCGTGACATTCAGGCTGACAGTGGCGCCGGCCTGAATCGTGGCGGCGTAGGTCGGCTCAGGGTTGTCGGTCCAGACGGTGACGTTGCTTTGCTCCTGGAATCGGCTGTCGCTGGAACGCGATTTCAACAGCTCGAAACGGGCGTCGTCGTAATGACCGGCGGCAACGGCCGCGTTGAAGGCCGGGACGTCGACGAACTCCATCTGGTCCCAGTAACGGGTGGCAATGCGTGCCGGTGTGCCGATCTTGATGGTGTTCTGCCCGGTGCGGGTGGATGCGCCCTGATTGAGCAGGTCATCGGCAATGAGGGTCAGGTTGTTGTTGGCGGCCATCAGGCTGTAGCGGTTTTGCACGCTTGAGGCCTGGATGTTGAGGTCTTTGCCTGCGACCAGGCGCGCCGAGGCCGAGTCCTTGATGGCGCGCTCGATGAACGTTTGGCCGAGGGTGATCTGGCCGCGTTTGAAGGAGTCATGACCGCCACAGTGTTGGCCGCACACCCAGCTCAAGGTGCCGCTCACCCGTTGTTGGCCCAGCTCGAATTCGGCCTTGGCGTTTTCCAGCGAAACAGCGTAGAGGCTGATGGTGCCCTGGCTTTCGACAGTACCGGAGAGGTTTCTGAAACTTTGTGCAGCAACGCCGCCAATGCCGGCGAAGCTCAGGTTGCCGGCGCTGTAGAGATCACCGTACCCGTTGAGCAGGCTACTGGCGCGCAAGCTCATGTCGCCGCCGCTGAACAGCAAGGTATCGGCGCCGTTGGTGATGCCGCCGGTGGCGGACAGGTCGACTTTGCCTTGGGCGCCCAGTGTGCCGCGGTTGTCGATTTGCGTCGCGTCGATGCGCAGATTCTGGCGGGCAGTCAGGTAACCAAGGTTATCAAGGGTACCGCTCAGGTTGAGGCGTGTATCGGTGCCGGCCCCCATGCGTCCGCCGTTCTGGCTGACGTCATGGGCGGTGATAGCCAGCATTTTTTGCGCGGATAGCCGACCGCTGTTGAACAGATCACCCCTAAGGTTCAGCGTGAGGTCGCCATCGCTGAGCAGCTCGCCGCCGTTGTTCAGGCTGCCAAGGTTGAGCACCAGAGCGCTGCTGCTGGCCAGGCGATCGCCAGACTGAAGTGTCAGCGAATCATTGGTGTAAGTCAGGGCCTTGTTGAGCTGTGCACGCCCCAGCCCATCCACCTCACCAAAGTTCCAGTCACCGCTGCCCAGGCCGGTGATATCACCACCGGTACCGGTCAGGCGATCGAGGTGCAGGGTAAATAACCCGGTGTTGGCGTGTTCGAGGGTCCCGGCACGGTTATCCAGCGTGCTGGATTTGAAACTGAACGACGAGTTGCCAACCTCGATGGTGCCGTTGTGGTTATTGACGGTGTCGCTGAAATCGAGCGTGCTGATGTCGTCTTTCGGGGCGCGTAGAGTACTGACGTTGTTGCCCAGCGCACGGATCCGTCCCGAAGCGCTGTTGTCCAGCGTGCCGCCTTGGAGTGCTAACCAGGTGTTGGACTCGATCAGGCCACCCTGGTTGGTCAATTGGTCGGCCGTCAGGTAAAGGGTGTTGCCACTGAGCTGTCCACCGCTGTTGTCCAGCGTGGAGCCGTTGAACACCAACGCAGTCTTGGCGAACAGTTTGCCGGCGCGGCTGGTCAGCGAATCGACGGTGAGCTTCAGTTCGCCTGCCAGGCTGGCAATCATGCCGGCCTTGTTGCCATCGCTGCTGTTATCGAGAATGCCAGCGGTCACCTCGACGGAGTCGCCCTGGATCGTGCCGCCAAGATTGCCGATGCTGCCCTGGTCGAGTTCAAAATCAGCCAGCCCACCGTCGGCGAGAATAACCCCGCCGCTGTTATCCAGCCGGTTCCCGCTGTAGGTCAACCCACCGACCCCTGCAACCAGTTGCCCCTTCTGACCGTTAAGCAAAGTGGCCGCCTGAAGGTCCAGCTGCCGGCCGCGAATCGTGCCGCCCTGGTTGTCGATCAGACTTGCGCCGGTGACGGTGGCCGTGTTGTTACCGGCATCGATCACACCGGTCAGGTTGCTCAGCACGTTGCTGACATTCAGGACAACGTCGCCTCCATTACTGACCAGTGCGCCCTTGTTGTTGATCAGGCGTTGAGTATCCACCTGGATGGTTTTACCGAGTACCGTGCCAGCGCTGTTATCCAGCCAGCCACCTTGCAGCAGCAGGCCGGCGTCGCTTTGAATGCGCCCGTTGTCATTGAGCAACTGCGCCTTGGTGGCCGCCGGATCGAAGATCAGGCTCATGCCCTGGGCGCCGGAGACCAGCAGCCCTGCGTTGCTGTTGTCGAACCCCGTGGCGCTCAGATCAATGCGCTCACCAATGATTTTCCCGCCGCGGTTGTCGATCTGCCCGCCAGGCGCGCGAAGGCCGACCTTGGCCCCCAGCACGCTGCCAAGCCGGTTATCGAGACCCAATGCTTGCAGATCGAGGTCACCGTTGACCGCGAGCAGCCTGCCGCCCTGGTTGATGACCTCCTGGCTCGTGACTGAAAGCTGGTTTTGCGCCTGGAGCGTGCCGGAAGTGTTGTCAAACCTGCCGCGGGTGTTCACCTGCGCATTCCCTGCGCTGGCAGAAAGCAGGCCGGAACGATTATCCAGGGTGCCGGCATCGACAATGAGACCGCCAGCGTCGATTTGTCCGCCACGGTTATCCAGCAGGCGGGTGTTGATTGTCAGGTTGCCGCCCAGCACCTGGATCAAGCCTTCGCGGTTGTCCAGACTGTCGAGGTGCAAGGACGCCGCCTGCCCCGCGCCAAAGCGGATCACCCCTGCCAGGTTGACGACGGCTGGTGTATTGATCACCAGCGACTGGTCACCGACGATTCGCGCAGCGGTGCCCTGATTGGTAACCCGGGCGCTGGTCAGATCGACCACCGCGCCCTGGACCACGCCCTGATTGGTCAGGTCTTTGCTCGCACGAATGCTCAAAGAACGACTGGCTTCGAGGCTGCCGCTGTTGGTCACGGAGGGGCTGGTGATGCTCAGGTCGCCCGTGGTGTTGCGGCTGTTATCGGCCTCGATGCCGGCCGCAATAACACCGGAGTTACTGAGTTTGTCGGCATTGATATCGATGCGATCGCGCGCCGCCAGACTCTGCCGGTTGACCAACTCGCCGGGCGTACGTACATCGACACTGCCGGCGTAAGCCTTGCCGGTCATCTCGACACTTTGCGCGTTTACTCGCAACGTACCTTGGGCCGATGCCTGCGCCATGCTCAGGTGGCCGCCGGCATCGATATGAATATCGCCAGCACTGGCGGCCATGTTGCCCGCCAGCTTGACCCCGACACCCTGCTCGGTGCCCATCAGTTTGATGGTGTTGGCATACATCCCGCCCAGCGCCGCCGCATCGATGGCCAGTTGTGGCTTGTCGGCATCACGGGCCGCGCGAGGCGTGGTAGCCAGGCTGTCGGCGTTGACGTTGTTGGCACCGGTGATGACATTCAATTGCCGGGCATGGATGTCTGCGTTGATCTTCGCCGAACGGGTAATCAGGTCGAATTGATCAATGTTGGCCGCGTCGAGCCCCAGGCCATCGACCGTGATGCTGCCGCCATCGACTTCGAAGTGATCAAGCTTGCCGCTGCCGTCGAGTACAGGCTTGCCGGTGCTGAGGGTTACGCGCGGCGTGTTGATGAAACCGCAACCGTTGCAACTCACGCCGTAAGGGTTGGCGACAATGACCCGCGCCGACTGGCCTGCCACTTCGGTGTAGCCGTTGAGCTGGCTGGGGCTGCCGCCGTTGACTTCGTTGAGGATGGTGCCGGCTGCCCGTCCGCCGAGCTGGCTGTTGCCCAGAATGTTGCCGCCCAGCTGGGTGTTCTGCACCGCGTTCGTCGCGTTGTTGAGGATCACGCCCTGGCTGCCGACGTTGTAATCCTTGAACTGGTTGTGCGAGAGCCCGGCGCCGTTGGGCGCGGCAATATTGATCACCGGAACGCCGTTGCCAGCTTGCCCCATGCCGGTTTGGGTATTGCCACTGACGGCGATGCCCTCGGCCTGAGCCCAGATTGGCTGCCAGAACATGACGTTCGCCAGCAGCAGTGCCAGCAAGCGTTTGGGCATGCCAAGGAAGTACGTGCGAGGGGCTACGGCAGCCGAAGGCTGGCGGGACAGAAAGGCAAACTGGTGAACATCCATATTCAAAAACCCGACGCGAGAACAAATGAATTAAAGAAACAGGTCGACCTGGAAATAGATCGGCGCCTCGCGCTCGGAGAGCACGGTGGGGCGTTCCAGCGAGTGGGCAAACGTCACGCGAGTAGCGAGGTACCTGCCACGGGCGAAAAACTCCAGCGAGTTGCTGGACATTCGGCCGTGCACTTCACTGTTGTATCGGCCATTGCTGATCACACCTTGGTCGTAGCCGACACTGGTGCCGTACTCGCTCAGTACCGGGCGCAGCCAATCGGCAGTGACCGGGCGGGTCCAGCGCAGCTCATTGCGCCAGTAACCGCCGCTGTCCCCGGATAAAAACTGGTCTTTGTAGCCACGAACCGATGAGCTGCCGCCAAGGCTGATGCGTTGCGGGCTGAACAACACGTCTTCACTGCGCTGCCCCGTGGCGAGGCTGCTGAACGTAAAAGACTCGCCCAGCCAACTGAACGGCAACAGGTAACTGGCCGTGGCGGTGTACTTTCGGTAGCGCGCGTCGGGCGTCAGGTTGCCGGCCTCATCACGGAGCTGGTCGTTGCCTTGCGCATCCAGCGCGCCGATGCCCTGCTGCACGCCCAGATCCAGGTTGACGAAGGAATGGCCGATACGCCGACCATGGTTGATACCCAGCTGGGCTTCGGTAATCCGCTGGCTGCTGTTATCCAGACGACTGTCTTCGATGTAGTTGGTGGTGCGCAGGTGGGCGAAGCCGGCATTGATCGAGGTTTTGCTCACCGCATCGCGATGGATGAGGCGTTCGGCGCGCAACTGGTGATTCTCACTGTCGCCGCTCTGGCTGAAGTCGAAACCATCGCCCTGGGCCTGGGAGCGGTATTCGCTCTGGCTGTAGGTATAACTGAAGTTCCACCAGCCCCAAGGCACGTTGTAATAGAGCATGGCGTTGTTCGAGGTTTGCTGATGATCGCTCACCGCGTCATGGCTGCCACGTACCATCAACTGGTCGGCCAGCCCCAATGGACTGTCCCACTCCAGGCCTGCCCCCCACTGCTGTTCACCTGTGCTTTTCTGACCATCATTGTTGCGCGACAGATTGGCCCGCCAGGGCTTTTGCGGGTTGTTCCTGACCAGCACACTGCTGCCGCCGACCTGAACCCCAGGGGTCAATTCCATCTGCGCCTGGTTGGAGGGCAGGCGGTTCAACTGATCCACCAATTGTTCTATTTCACGCAAATTGAGCAAGTCGCCGGTTTTACCGGGGAAGGTCATCGACAGCTCTCGATCGGAGATATTGCTGCCCTCGGCGCCCTTCAAACCCTCGAGTTTGCCCTCGACAACCAGCACTTTTAAATGGCCGCTGGAGAGGTCTTGCTGCGGCAAGTAGGCGCGGCTGGTGATCATGCCCTTGCCGATGTAATGGTCGGTGATGGCTTTGAGCAATTCGTTGAGTTGCGCGACGCCCAGGCATTGACCGATATAAGGCTTAAGCAAGCCCTTGCGGTCGGCAGCGGAAAGACTGTCGGCGCCCTCGAGCTTGATGTCTTTGATAGGAAAGCACCGTGTATCCACCGGGGCGGCAGGTGTTGCGGGTAATGCTGATTTGCCCGGCAACTCCTTGAGTTCTTCCAGGCGACGCTGCTGCTCTTCAATCAGGCGATTCTGGCGATCACGGATCAGGTCCTGATCGCCAGGGGTTGGGACGCTGGCGCCATAGGCGTTGCTGTGCGCACTCACGCCAAGCAAGAGCGCGCACAGCACCGGCCACATCCGTGGGGAGATAGACATAACGCTCCATCGTAATAAGTGCTGAGGGCGCAGATTGATGCCCGCAGGGAGAGGGTGACAGTCACCCTGAAACTGGTGTCGCAGATGCTGGCAAAATGACTTCGGTCAGCAGGGACGTGAAACAGACTGCAATAATTCTGAAAGATTCAGTGGTGAGGCAATTATTGTGAAATGTGTCACTAAATGGGGGAGGGATGAAAAAAGGGGGGGCAATGATTTGGGGCGGTTGAGTTGACGCTTATTGACCGACGTCAGCGTGCTACGGGGAGATTGAGTGCCGGGAAGTGGCGCAGAGTCTGGCAAGCAGTCAGCAATAATCGAATTCAGCTGAAAGCAGCGCAGGTCTCAGATAGACAAAACGAAAAACCCGCCAGAAGGCGGGTTTTTCGGGGGTTCCAGAGATTTTGAAAGCCTTCTCTGGAACCTTGTATGGTGCCGGCACCAGACGAACGGTAGTGGTCGGCGGGGCGAGGTTTTCTGCGGGTCTGGAATTCGGTGGAAAATTTGGCGTACCTCAACCAGTAACTATAAATAAATCAGCTAGTTATGGCATTCAGTGGAATCGAATCGGGGATGTATACGGCATTCACAAGCTATCTCTTGCACGTAAATCATCCAAGTGACGTACGGCATGGTAAGCCTTCTGAGCTCGAATTTTACCGGCCATTCTCGCCATAGCTAATAAGTAAGATTCGCCTTTCACGGCATGAGGTTATCGGCCAGAAATTGCCCTTCAGGGTAGACAATGATCGGCCAAAAAGCGGTTGATCACGGCAACGCTGTGATACTGATAAACTGGCACAACTTGTTACATATGCCTTCTCGCTAGCAGTCACCCTGCAGCTACGCTCAGAGATCCTAAACTGGAAGGGCTTCGTCATGGCGAGTGGGATTTTTCATGTTGATTTTCGCGCAAGCACTGGTGACTACGGTGACGGCTTGGTGGTTGTAAAAGATGGCGCGGTGAATGGGGGAGATCCTCACTATCTGTATCAAGGGCAAGTGCCTACTGAATCAGGCTCGTTTGAGTCTCAGTTTACTGTAGGAAAGTGGCGCGTGGGGAATACAAATGTGGTGGGGATTGATAACTACATTCTTCTCGCCAAAGGCCACGTCAACTATGAGGCTGGCACTCTTGAACTTCAGGGTTCCGTGGTTGGCGCCCCCCACTTGACCATCCAGCTCAAAGGGAAAAAAATTCAAGACGCCGTATAATTCAGAGTATTGGATAATTTAGCGCTGCCGTTACTGATGTAACGGCAGTGCCTAAATACCGAGGTTTTCTTCTCTTACTCGTCTTTGATATTTCTCTTCTAGTGGCTGTTTTATTTAATAACTTCGCATTGGCTCCGTTGTTAGACTCAAATTGGCTGTCCGAGTTTGATTGAAGCACGTTGACGCAGATCTGTAATAACGTCGCGCGTAGTAGTTGCATCTGTCAGTGTTGATAAACACAAGGCTTCACCATAAGCGCGATAGCCAGGATTGTCGTCACACATTGCAACCTCACCTAATGGGGGGTAATTTGTCTTGGACCATACTTGACTGTACCAGTTATATTGCCTTTCTTGGGGGGCGACACAAAGGAAGAAAAAAATGCGCAACTCACTCCGACTTTGCTCTGCCGACTGTGTAGGCTCATTGTCCTCACCGTTTCCCGTATCATTGCGCACCCATACGTCGATCAATATATCGTCTTTTTGATGATGATGGACAGGATCTTCTTGGCCATTATTACGAAGCCATAGTACCGAGATATCATTAAACGGTAAAAAACGTTGCCCCGCATTATTACTAGCATCTAGCCCATTCAAACTGCGTGGTAACTTGTTGCGGGATACCTGATAATAATAATCCGCATTCAACTCCTCTTGGATGAAACCCAGTAGCTCCAAGATTCGCTGTTGGTAATCGGCCAGCAAACGATATGCTTTTCGTACGTCTAATAATGCGTCATCGATAGCGGTTACGATAGTGCTCAAGATATAAGGCTCCCTTCTTTGGTTCGAAAAGTAACGCAAGAAATACGCGGCGCAGGCAACTGAGAGAGCGGGTTGCGGAGCTCGCGGTGATCTAACCAAGGTGTGCTAACCATTCGCTTGAAGCCAAAAGCAGGGAATGAAATAAATTGAATTGATACGGGTTCGAGCTGTTCCAACCAACGGCTAGCCTGTGTACGAAGACCGTGCCATTCAAAAGTTGAGGCGATATCATCAAGTAAACGCTTCAGTCCTGGCGAGGTATCTTTATTGGCATCGTCTATGGCAGACTCTAATGCTTGATACATACTATACCAACTTCGACAAATCAGCTCGTAATCCGGGCTTGTACGGTCTAGTTCTTCATCAATTTTTTCCCTGAGCGCCACGGCGGCTTCTTGTGAGTAGTCCTGCAAACCGCCAATAGTGAGAAGTAGGGCGTTATCACCAAGATGCCCACACTCCCAGCCTGCCTTAAGTTCATTGGCTAGTTGTTCGGCGTACTGTTGTTGGCTATCGTCATAGCGCTTAGCTTCAATCAGCAAGGTGCGTTCGCTGCCATATAGAACCACATCAGGTTCAATGCGCTTGCCGCCGAGCGACCATGATGGCCAAAACTCTATCGAGCCCAAATTTCCGATAGGCTCCTCCACCTTCAGCAGATGGTTGAAAAGTGTGGCTAACACCGATTCTGGAAGGTAAGCGATGCGTTCAAATATAGTGGCTGTTAGCAAGTCTTCCGCACCCTGTGCACTACCCAGAGTTAGCTGCTTACCCGCTACGCCGCTTCCTCGACGCTTTCCATTTAATACTGCAGCAAGCATGCAATCTCCTATTTTATTTACACACGCTGCGTCAGCGTCTCATGATGGATTCAACACGATCATATGATATGGAGTTAAATTTATGAATCACCCACGGATTTCGTAGTTAGCGTTGAGCCGCAATTTTTGGCCGATTTCAGCCCCTCGCGATGGGCTGTTAAGGCGCCAAGCTCGTTGATGGCGTCGTAAGGCCCATACTATTACAAGGAGTTTGGTTAAGCATCAAAGGTTATGTTGGCAAATCCAAAATATATTCATCTCCGTTTTTTATTTTTTCAAGTAACTGCCGCAACAGGTTAGAGTATCGATGCGCTTGAACTTCATTTCCATTCATTACGGCGCAATGATATTTATTATCGAACGATTTTATATCTATACCCGTAGTGTTCTTCAATATCTCGAGCAGCTTATTCGCGTCATGCCATCCTTTAAAGCCTAAACTTACTCCTAAGGTTGATGGTGTGTGTGGGAAGTTTACGTTGAAAGCTAGGCCGTCAGAGGCGTCAGCTATTCCGTAGAGTTTAGCTAATGCTCCCTCTGATTCAGAAACGTTTGCAAGTACAGTGTAATCAACTTGGATGGGGTTTTTAGGGATGTCAGAACGCACTAGCTCATAGGTTCTTGCCAGTAGCGCACGCAGTAACTTTGGGTTGACATTGTCCAATGCTTGGTTGGCGCCAAAAGCCTTATATACCCAGCTATAGTCATGTGCTACGATACTTTTTATACGGATACTTTTATTCTCTGATACCGATATCAGGCGTTCGCGCCTAGGATATTCGGTGATTTCCTTGCTCGACCATTCTAAGTGGTAGATATTTGGAATTAACGCGCCATTTTCGGAAAGAATTTCATCAATGTCCGATAGAATAGCTCTGATGTTTGGATCTTCGGCGCTGTAGCCTACGAAAATAAGCGGATGCTCCGCAAAAAAAGCAAGCATTTTGGCGCTTAGATACTTCTTCTTTTTCAGAAAGTTATCATAGTCCTCTCGTGTGATGACTACGCTCCTAGAATCCGAAGCACATCCATGTATCTTAAATATTTCACCTATGCTTGAATGGTTTGCATAGAGAATTCGCTGCCCAATGATCGGGGCGTAGTCAGGAAAAATGCTCTCAAGTAGACAATCATAGTTGGTTGTGATTATTGAGTGAGGGTGGATCTTTTTCAGTAATTCAATTTCGTCGTTGTCCGTGGTGCTCGTTTCACTCAATAACTTCTTAAATGTTTCACATACAGCATGTTTGAAGTAAATGTCGGACTCATTACCTGAGCCAAATAGCTCGCCGGGAAACTCATCTTCGCCGCCACTCCAAGCCCAGTCATTGAATTTTTCTGAGAAGACGGTTCCAATGTCGACAAGATTAGGGTAGCGCTGCAAATAATAAGCAAACTTTTTATCGATTTCGGGGCACATTTCACTAAGCGAGTGCAATAGTTCCTCCCAATTAGGACCGTTAAGGTACCTTTTAGTGAGGCCTGACCCTACGAAAAGTATAGGCTGGCAGCCCATCGCTTCAATACAAGTTTTAATATCATCAGTTACATCGTCTTTATACTTGTCATAATCGCTCATACGCGCTCCTTAGTGTTTTTGTGCCTGCTGAGCGAGGGGCGGTCACGTGACGAGATTCGTCAAGGATCTCAGTCTCCCCCAATGAGCAATGTCAGAATAGCCACTAGCCATCTCTGGTGGCTAGTGGCTTGACCACAATCGCCGAATTTCATTTCTTTGATGACGATTACACAGTCCTAGCCAGCAGAATCTGGTGCATCCAGCTCAATGATTCGGATGGAAGCTTTTGGCCGGTTGTAGACCTTCGCCTAGAGGTTGAGTTGCCAGGATTTTCCTAAGCGAAGAGTGAGCAAATGTATGGTCAGCAGATAGTAATAGCGCGTCGATTCAGCGTGTTGGTTCACGTGACGGTTTAGAAACCATGCGAGATGCTTTCGCTGCCAAGTCCATGGATTATCTTTGTGCCAGCGATTAGAGATCTCCGCTTGAATGACCTTCGCTTGGCGAAGATGACGCTGGCGCGTGGAATGCGACCCGGTGAGTACGCCTGCCAGGAACAGCTCCATATCGAATGCCTTGCTCATGCTCGACCACCAATGTAAGCCGATACCACGTCAATACGACCGTGCCCCAGCTCATAGCTGATTTGCACTCGGGCCTTCTGATCGAGATGCCGGTCGAGCTGGTAGCAACGTCCACCGTTAATGGGCGCGGGATGGTGGGTGATTTGCTCATAGCGTTCGCACGCATAGGCCGCCCGCAATTCATGGAAGCCTTTGAGGTTGTGCTGATGGAGGATGTCCCGTGCGGGGCGGACGATTCCCCGTTGGAAATCAAGGTAGCTTTCGTCTGGTGCAAGCAGGTTGCGGCTACCCTCGGGCGAGACCTGTTCGGCGTACCTGAGCGCTTCGCGAATATGGTCATCCACCATGATCCAGCGAGGTGCTGTTGCGCCGCCGCGGCCCCCTTTGGTGCCATCCTGGATGTTGATCTTGGCGTATTGTTCGGCTTCACGTTTTAGGCGCGGTAGGTCGGCCAAAATGGTCTCGCGTAAGCGCATGCCGGTGGCTCGCGCTAACTGAGCGATGGCCGCAACGCGCGGCTGCTGATGTTCGCAAAGCACCTCGACGATTCGCTTAACATGTTCGCGGTCTTGGCCTTGCGGCACAGAACGACGAACACTGGTTCGCCGCATTCCCAGCGCCTTGCTCGGACTCGGCACTTTCACATACTGATCACCGCGAAGCGCCGCCATCGTTCGGTTCACGCTGGACAACCGATTTTGCGCGGTGGCGATGCAGATAGCCCCTTGTTCAACTTGCTGGCGCAGATGTCCGGCATAGTCCAACAAGGTCTGCCGATCTATCTGCCGCGAATCGTTATACCCTGGCCCATCCTCCGACCGACACCAGCGCACAAACGCCTGCCACCGATCACTGTGTGCTTTGACCGTGCCGTAATGCCCGCCGCCAAACATATCGCGCAATGCCTGCGGCCCGGCATAGCTCAGTTGCCGACCCCATCCAAAATTTCGCCCGTCCCGTTTACCGACCAATGCCATGATCAAACTCCTCTCAAAGCCAAAACCCTTAAAACTTTCCCCACGTCATCCCGCCATGGATGTTGAGTGCTATCAGGGATCAAGGCCCCTGCGACCTGTGAGGGTTGTCCACTAACGCGGGACTGGCGGCTCTTTACGACCGGGAGCTTGGGCATCTCATGATCTGGCCTCCTGAGCACTTCCGAGGAAGTGGGCGGGTGGAGGCTGCGCTGGCTGACGAGACCAGCGCCGCGAGATCCTGAGTCGGGTGAAGGCAGGGATGCGAGGACCGGGGCGTGCCTGACTGTCAGTCAGGTGCAGTCCATTCCGTGGGCTGCGGCACCATCATCTGCATCGCTGTTGCTGGTGACTTTTCGGTGTTTGTCACGCCGATTGTCACGGGGGGGAATGCCGCAAAGCCTTGTACGAGTTGGGCTGCAGCAGCGGTAGGAGCGTTTGTCTCTTCCTGGAAGTAAGAGACAAACGCAGGTTGGCGCAGTGAAATGGCCAAGCGGATAGGTTGCTGCAGGGCAGCCGGGTAGGGTGGTTTTGCCGCAGTAGGCAAAGGTGAGAAGTAGGCATCCATCACATCGCTGTGACTGTGCGAGCCGCCGGACGCTAATCGCACTTGGGGGAGAACCACCACGGAGTGGCGTAGCCTTAAAGGTTCTGGCTACCTGGGTTGCTGTCAACGACAGCGCTTGCACGGTCTTTTTTACGCCTGTGGATAATTTGGGTCAAGGCTCGATTTTTAGGGGGGGCTGCAGCTGTGGATGAAATTATCCACCGGTGGAAATCAGTAGTTTTCCACAGACAGTTGCGCGGGCTTTGTTTTTTAAGTGAGGTCCATCCAAGCAGGGCGGCTTTGCTGCCCTGCTTGGATGGACCCGCGTGGAAGGGCGGAATGTGGTGATCTCACAGGTTTACCCACGATGGAATGTGCCACGGCTGTTTGGCAGGGCGGTGATGTTGTCGCCGACCGGGTGGGCGAATTCGTGGGGTGTCACATGTCCATGGCGGTTGGCATCAAGGTAGTTGCTCCACCACGCCATGATCAGCCTGCGCTGTTCAAGGAATTCGGCCTTGTGGATATACGCGGCGCGCACGCGGTTGCGTTCCTTGTGGCTCATTTGCCGTTCGATGGCGGCGTCTGTCCAGAGTCCTGACTCCAGTAAGGCGCTACAGGCCATGGTTCTGAAGCCATGGCCGCACACATCCTTGGCAGTGTCATATCCAACATTGCGCAGCACCTGATTCACGGTGTTTTCGGACATGGGCTTCCAGTATTTGTGATCACCGGGCAGCACCAGCTCTGAAAAGCGGCTCAGGCTGCGCAGCCGCTGCAGAATCTCGATAACTTGTGGTGAAAGCGGGACGATTTGAATGTCGCCGTTCATCTTGGTCCCACGTGTGGAGTTACGTACCCCGTCAATCGGTGCACGCACGTCGGGGATTTCCCACATGGCCCGTTGAAAATCGAATTCACTCCATCGAGCGAAGCGCAGTTCGCTGGACCGGACGAATACATGCAGCGTTAGCAGGACGGCGAGGCGCGTCATCTCGCGGCCGTTGTAGTTGTCGATGCGGTGTAGCAGTTCGGGCAGGCGATTGAGCGAGAGTGCAGGGCGATGGACTGTGCGCGGCGCGTGGATCGAGCCTGCAAGATCCAGCGCGGGGTTCTCGCTGATCTGCCGAGCTCTTTTGGCCCCGCGCATGATGGTGGATAAGTAGTTTTGCACCCTGAGCGCCACATCCATGGTGCCGCGTTCCTTGATGCGCTGGGTGATTTCCAGCAGGTCGTGGGTATCGAGCTCGGCGATGGGCCGTTGGCCTATGAGCGGGAAGACGTGGGTGCGCAGTCGGCTCATCACCGTTTTTGCATGGCCTTCGGTCCAGCGGCGGGACATGTCGGCGTGCCACTCAAGGGCAACGGTTTCGAAAAGCAGAGCCGCTCGCTGAGCTGCTATCTTGGCCTTTCTCTTCTCTTCCATCGGATCGAGGTTGTCGAGCAGCAGCGCTTTGGCCTCGTCGCGCTTACGCCTTGCGACGGCCAAGGACACAATGGGGTAATTGCCGATGATCAGCGTGGCTTCCTTGCCGCTGGGCTTGAAATACCTCAGGCGCCAGGTCTTGACGCCGTTGGGTTTAACGAAGAGGTACATGCTGCCGCCGTCGAAAAGCTTGTAAGCGCGTTCGCGGGGTTTAGCCGTGCGGCATTGCAGGTCGCTGAGGGGGATCGCTAGACGTGGCATAGGGTACGGTCTCCAGATAACAAAGACGCTGTACCCCAAAGATAGCTGCTGGGAAGGGGGATTTTCTTGGAACCCGACAGAGGGTCCTGGAACGAAAAAACCCGCCAAAGGGCGGGTTTTCGGGGCTTCCAGAGCATTCAGTGGAATGCAATGGAGCCTAATGTGGTGCCGGCACCAGGAGTCGAACCCGGGACCTACTGATTACAAGTCAGTTGCTCTACCAACTGAGCTATACCGGCGTGTTGGGCGACGATTATAGCGATTGGAATGGTTCTGTAAACCCCTGAATTCAGACTATTTTTGCGCAGGCGTAAGGCCAGGCCCGCGAGTGCTTGTGCGGGGCTGGCCAATAGGATTGCTTTAGCGCCTTACACGCCGTTCTTGACGGCGTTGATCAGGTCCTGGCTCAGCACCTGTGCGGGCGCTACTTGCACGCTTTGGGTGTAGAACGGCGGCAGGTTCTGGGCCAGTGTCGACAAGGTTTGCGCGGTGGTGTTGCCCGGCAGCAGGACGTATTGCAGGTTGGACGGATAGCTTTGCGGCACGGGGCCTTCCATGGTCGAGCCGTAGGCGCCGAAGGTCATCACGGCCTGCGGTGTGGTGGGGTCGGGGGCGTAGAGGAAGACGAAGGTTCCGTACTTTGGATGGGTCAGGTATTGCTCGGCCTGGGCGCGAACGGCCGGGTCGGGGTCGTTCATCAGGGTCCAGCGCAGAAGTGCGTAGTTGCGAGTGGTTTCCATGAAGGCGGTGCGAATCGGTGACTGGTTTTCGACGCCGGCCTGGCACACCAGCAGGTTGCCGAACGGGTCGATGAGGGCTACCGAGTTGAATACCGTGCCTTGCTGCGCGGTATTCAATAGCGCCGGCGCGAGTTCTGCGCCGGGGTCGCGGGGGTTGGCGGATTGGACGGTCAGGGCGAACGGACTGAGTGCGATCAGTGCCTGACGCACTTTGCTGTTGGCCGGCAGGTTGGCCGGGTTTTGCAGTTGATCCGGCGGCAGGCCGCTGTTGTTGCTGGCCTCGCGCACGGTGTTGACGCTGGCGGAGAAGATGGAGCTGGTGAGGAAGTAAGCCGCCGAATCGATCAAACCACCACCGAACACCGGGCTGGTCGAGCCTTGATAGGCGCGGCTGACCGGCGCCGCAATCGCGTAATAGCCCCAGGTGTCTTGCGCCTGTTGGCGGATCTGCGGCGGTAGCGACGGGAAGTTGAATTGGCTGTTGTAGTTGATGCCGGCGTAGTCATCGATCGCACTGACGGCGACGTTGAAGCCCGCGGTCAGCAGCGAACCGGCGCACATGGCGCATGGGTCCAGGGTCGTGACGACGGTCAGTTGGCTGGGGGGTGGCAGGTTCAGTGGCGCGACGTTTTCGTAGTACCAGTCCACCAGCTGTCGTTCGCCGTGGGCGGTCGGATCATGGGGCAGGAAGTACGGGGTGCCACCGCCGGGAAAGGGCATCAGCACGTTGTTATGCAGCGCGGCGATAACTTCGCCGGTGGCATTGTTGATGATGGCGCCGCCTACGGCGAAGGTTTGCTGCAGAGCCGCCTCGATGGCCTGGTTGGCGACGGTATCGACGGCTTCCTGTGCACTGTTCAATGTGCTCATGTTTTCCCAGCTCCTTGCTGATTGAGCATCAGACAATTCTGACGCTTGGCAAAGATAGTTGAGGATTTGCGCGGTGGTTATGTTCATTTGACGTAGCGCTTATGCACAACTGGATCTTTCCTGCACCTGCTTAGAGGCATAATTGCGGACCCGTTCTCGTTTGCTCGCAAATGCCTGTTTTAAAGGTTTTTTTACAGGTGTACGAAATTTGAACAGTTGTGTTTCAGTCCCGAAACAGCTGGATATATTGGATCCAGGAAAACTTCATCCACAGAGTTATCCACAGGCTGAGGCGTTTATGAGCGCTCTGCGAGAAGCAGGAAATTGCGCGGTGTGAGGGCGGTTTCACAGAAGGTTCCGAGGTGAACGGTGTATGCCTGCTCGGAGAGGAAAAGCGCCCGATCGAGATTCAGCCACAGCTCCAATGGGCGTCGGAAAATTCCGCGCAGCAGCTCCAGGTTGCGCACTTGGGCCAGCCGCTGCCATCCGGCCGCTTCCAGGGCTGACCAGTCCTGCCGTCCGAGTGTGGATAATTCTTTAAGCGCGGCCAAATGATGGCAGTACTCGGCGAAGGATTTATCCAGCCAGGCACTGGCCAGGGAAGGGGTGGGCAGGTATTCGTCAATGCCGCGCAGTTGCCGTTGCAGCAAGTCGAAGCCCAGGCGCCGGGCCATGGAGGTGTCGCGCTGACGTCGGACGCGGGCGCCTGCGGTGACCGTTTCACTCATCGGTAGCGAAAGATCGTCGAGTGACAGCTGCAAGTCGGACTTCTTGGCCGCGAGGGAAAGTGCCTGATATTCGCTGGCGTTGATGCGGTTGAAGCAGCAGGGTGCGATGGCCATCTTTTTGCAGCCTGCCGTGCTGGCGAGTTGCATCAGGCGCACATGAAGATCACCGCAGGCGTGCAAAGCGACTGGCGTGTGATCAGCATTCAATAAGGCGGCGACATCCGGCGCAAGTACGTCTTGCTCGACATGAAGCGCATGCAGTTGATGACGCTGGCTGAGGGCCTGGCCGCTGGCGACCAGCGCCGGGTCATATTCCAGGCAAGTGAGCTGCTGACCGGTTTGCAGTAAGCGTCGTCCCAAGTGGCCCTTGCCCGAGCACCAATCCAGCCAGTGTTTCGGCACAGAGGTAAACGCCAGCCGACTGGCGAACGCTTCAATCTGCTGCCATTTGCGCCCTGGGACATCGACGTTCAAGCGATGGCGGGCCGCTTCAAGCGCGTGCGCTGGCAATTCACCCACCGCGCTTAACGCTCGGGACAACGCTGCCAATGAAGCATAGGGCTCCGGCGCATCCAGCAAGCAAGGTTGGTTATGGCTGTTTTCCGCCTCTTCCAGCGAGCGCGCCCGTAGCCAAAGCGCCAACTCCGGGTAGGACGTTTCCCAGGGAAGTTGCAGATGGTTGAAGGGTCGCGGTTTCCACAGCGCTTGATGCTCGAGCAGAAAAGCATCCAGCGCGGCAAAACGGGCGAGCAAGTCCTCGCCCGTCAGCACGGGGGCATCAGCGTCCTTGGCAGGCATCGACGCGCAGCCAGCGCTCCAGCAGCTTGAAGCCGCGAACCAGCACATACGCCATCAGCAGGTAGAACATGCCCGCGGCGAAGAAGATCTCCACCGGCAGGTAAGTCCGGGCGATGATGGTGCGAGCCATGCCGGTGAGTTCCAGCAGGGTCACGGTGCTGGCCAGGGCACTGGCCTTGAGCATCAGGATCACTTCGTTGCTGTAGGCCGGCAGGCCGATACGCGCGGCCCGGGGCAGGATGATGTAGAACAGCGCCTTGGCCCTGGACATGCCCAACGCCCGCGCCGCTTCGATCTCGCCCGGTGGAATCGCCTGGATCGCGCCGCGCAGGATCTCGGCGATGTAGGCCGCGGTATGCAGGGTCATGGTCGCGGTGGCGCACCAGAACGGATCACGCAGGTACGGCCACATCGAGCTGTTACGGACCGCGTCGAACTGCGCCAGGCCGTAGTAGACCAGGAACAGCTGAACCAGCAACGGCGTGCCACGGAAAAAGAAGATGTAGCCGTAGGGAATTGCCCGCACGTACCAGCGTCGCGAAGAACGGGCGATGCCCAGCGGAATCGCCAGCAGCAGCCCGGCGATCACGGCGATAGCTACCAGCTCCAACGTCAGGGTCGCGCCCTGGGCCAGTTTCGGCAGCCATTTGATGATGACTTCCCAGTTCATTGGGTGCTCCTCGCGAAGCCGCGAGCGGCGCGTCGTTCCATGAAGTGCATACCGGTCATGGCCAGAATGGTCAGGCCCAGGTACATGAAGGCGGCCACCATGTAGAAGGTGAACGGTTGCTTGGACACGGTCACGCCGATTTGCGCGTGCCGCATGATTTCTTCCAGGCCGATAACCGACACCAGCGCTGTGTCCTTCATCAGGATCATGAACAGGTTGCCCAGTCCCGGCAGGGCGATGCGCCACATCTGCGGCATGATCAGCCGGGTGAAGATGCGAAACTTCGACAGGCCCAGCGCCACGCCGGCTTCACGGTGACCCTTGGGGATGGCCAGGATCGCGCCACGAAACACTTCCGTGGCGTAGGCGCCGAAGCACAGGCCCAGCGCAATCACGCCAGCGGCGAAGGCGTTGAGTTCGAGGTCGGGGTTGCCGAAGAACTCGCCCAGGGCGCGCATCAGGTTGACCGTGCCGAAGTAGATCAACAGCACCCAGAGCAATTCCGGGATGCCGCGCACCAGGGTTGAATAAGTGCCGCCAAGCCATTGGAGCGGCTTGTATGGGGAAGTCTTGGCCAAGGCGCCGAGCAGACCGAGCACCAGCCCCACGCACAAGGCCGAGAGTGCCAGTTTCACAGTCATCAGCGCGCCAGCGGCGAGCGCCGGGCCGAATCCGTAGAGATCGATAGTCATGGGTGTCTTTTTTCAAGTCGCGGCAGGCAATGCCAGGGACGGGCGTCGTCAGCGAACGACGCCCGTCAGGCAAGTCAGGATCAATAGATGCTGAACGGGAAGTACTTGTCGTTGATCTTCTTGTAGGTGCCGTCAGCGACGATTTCTTTCAGTGCGACGTTCAGCTTCTCGCGGATCGGGTCGTTTTTACGCACCGCGATACCGATCTTGTCGCTTTCTTCCACCGGGTCGCCCTTGAATTCGTAAGCGCGGCCGGCGTCGCTTTTCAGCCATTCGTAGTTGACGTACTTGTCGGCCAGGATGCCGTCCAGGCGACCGGAAGTCAGGTCCAGATAGGCGTTTTCCTGGGTGTCGTAGAGTTTGACTTCAACGCCTTCCATGTTGTCTTCCAGCCAGGTGCCGGCGAGGGTCGCACGTTGGGCGCCGATCACTTTGCCTTGCAGGGCGTCCTTGTCGGTTTTGAATTCGACGTCTTTCTTGGCGATGAATTGCAGCTTGTTGGAGTAGTACGGGTCGGTGAAGTCCACCGCTTGCTTGCGCTCGTCGGTGATCGACATCGAGGAGATCAGGAAATCGAACTTCTTGGCGTTCAGGGCCGGGATGATGCCGTCCCAGTCGGAGGTGACCACTTTGCATTCGACTTTCATCTTGGCGCACAGGGCGTCGCCGATTTCCTTGTCGAAACCGACGACATTGCCACTGGCATCTTTGTTATTGAACGGCGGGTAGGCCGCTTCGATGCCCATCTTCAAGGTCTCGGCAGCGGCACCGGCGCTGAAGGCCAGGGTGACGGCGGCAGCCAGGAAGATCTTTTTGTAGTTCTGCATGCGGGTAGCTCCGTTAGCGGTTGCTGGACATGAATTGTTTGCAGCGCGCCGAAAG
>Ga0213829_1000269_pt1 | contig 56640 bp, 54 predicted proteins | sample MC6MC0896MG_FD_180665 | JGI IMG/M metagenome (GOLD analysis project Ga0213829, IMG submission 180665) | Enriched soil aggregate microbial communities from Iowa State University, Ames, United States - MC6-MC0896-MG | ecosystem: Environmental > Terrestrial > Soil > Unclassified | place: USA: Iowa... | reverse complement strand
CCCGATTGCTTGGTAAGTCCTTTTGCTTCAAGAACAGGTCTGACAGCGTCGGTCATGCCGATACCTTTCTGATCCATTGATCAATCGAGACGGCGATAAGGATAAGCCATCCAATTGCAAAAAGTTGCCACAGAACATCCACGCCAGCGATGCGCAGGCCTGACTGGAAAACGCCAACAATGAGCGCTCCGACCAAGGGGCCGAGAATGGAACCGCGTCCGCCGAACAAGGATATTCCACCAATCACCACGGCAGTTATCGATTGCAGATTGCCTTCGAAAAAGCTCGTAGGGGAAACCGCACCAAGTCGTCCGATTGCAGACCAGCCAGCGAGTGCGCAGATAAATCCGGCAACGGCATAGACGGAGAGGAGAACACGATCCGTGCGGATGCCTGCAAGTTCCGCGGCTTCTCGGTCGTCCCCCACTGCATAGACGTGGCGTCCCCATGATGTGCGTGTCAAAGCATACCAGAGCACCATGAAAACAATGATCAGCAGGACTGATCCATAGCTTATATCCGTGCCGAAAACTGAGATCGTTTGACCGAAGAATTTGAGCGATGGAGCCGTGGTGTCAATATCGCTGCCTCTTATGGATTGCGCGCCTGAGAGGTAGAGATTTAGCGCATAGAATATGTTCCATGTACCGAGTGTCGCGATAAATGGCGGTAGTTTAATGCGGGTGATCAGAAAACCGTTGAACAGGCCGATCAACGTACCGCAGGCAAAGGCAGCGGCAATTGACAATGCTGGAGGGAAGCCGAGCTTGATGGCAAGATTACCGGCAACCACCGAGCTCAAAACCATGATTGCAGCGACCGACAGATCAATTCCGGCAGTCAGGATAACGAGGCTTTGCGCTGCGGCCAGAATGCCGATGATCGAAACCTGCTGAACGATCAATGACATATTGTAGGGCGTGAAAAATCGCTCGCCAGCAAAAATCCCAAAGCCTACAAGCGATATTGCCAGAACGATCAAAGGAATTGTCGTGGGATAGGAATGCAGGAAACGTTGAATGCGCCCAACGATGCCAACTTGTTCATCATCAAACCGGGCATAGCCGTGGTTTTGCGGCAGCGTATCTGCGGATGTCGAATTGGGGTCTTCTGTCATAGCGATGCCTTCTGCCCGACATATTCACTGGCTGGCTTGCGTTTCTAGAGCATTTCCAGCAAAAGTGCGTAGCGGTTTTTTGCGTGGAATAATGCGATAAAACAAATACTTAGAGCGTTTTCCCAGCATCAATCAAAATAGGGGGCGCTCTGATCTGACATGCAAGGCCATAATGACACAGCGGCCATCATAAAGCAGTTATTACGTCAATTTCCGATTTCTGGCCGACCGCAAGGTCAGCCAGAATGTTGCTCGCTCCCGAAATTATTTAGCCCCAGCACTTCTTGAGGGCTTCTTCGGAGCTGATAGACTTGATGCCTTCAACCGGCTGGTCCGTCACAAGCTCAACGCCGGTGTCTACGAAATCCAATCCTGATGACGGTGCAGGCTTTGCGCCTGTATCGGCAAATTGTTTGATGGCCTCAACGCCCTTTGCAGCCATGATGAGTGGAAACTGCATCGATGTCGCGCCGATTACGCCATCCTTGACGTTGCGTACACCCGGACAACCACCGTCGATCGATACGAGTGTGATGTCCTTCTCGCGTCCCGCAGCCTTGATCGCCTCAAAAGCGCCTGCAGCTGCTGGTTCGTTGATAGTGTAAACGACGTTGATGTCTGGGTTGACCTGCAACAGGCTTTCCATGGCGGTACGTCCGCCTTCTTCATTGGCGTTGCTGGCCTCGTTGCCTGCAATGCGTGGATCATCTTCGTCGCCAATGCGGGTTTTGTCTTTTATGTCGATGCCAAAGCCGGACAGGAATCCCTGATTGCGCATATAATCGACTGTGATCTGCTGTGCGTTGAGGTTCAGAAGTGCAATTTTGGCATCCTTTGCCTTATCGCCCATTTTGCCTGCGGCCCATTCGCCAATCAGTTCGCCTGCTTTAAAGTTATCCGTTCCGAAAGTTGCATCGGCAGTATCAATAGGATCCAGCGGCGTATCAAGTGCGATGACGATAATGTCCTGCTTGCGCGCCTGTTCTACGACCGGCACAAGGGCACTTGAATCGTTTGGCACCAGCAGGATGCCTTTGACGCCTGCTGCAATGCAGGATTCGATTGCGGCAATCTGCGTGTCGGCATCGCCATCCATTTTTCCGGCATAGGTCATCAGCTTGATGCCGAGTTCGGATGCCTTGGCCGCTGCACCCTCTTTCATTTTCACAAAGAATGGATTGGTTTCTGTTTTAGTCACAAGACAGACCGAGACATCCTCGGCTTTGGCAGGCGTTGAAAGCGCGGCTGCGAATGCAAAACTTGTGATAGCTCCAACTGTAACTGCTCTCATCATTCCCTCCCTGGAATTTTCGGCAATTCGTCGATGATGCGATATCGATAGAGCACTTTCTCCTCCGTCGGCGCTCCTCATTATTCCAAACAGCAAAAGACATATCTGTCAATACATAACATCATATGATTTATTATCGTATAAAAAATATAGGAAAAAGCCGATAATTTATGCTTTTTGGAGTAATCATAGGACCAGATTAGACAATCGGTATGATTTATTTGTTTGACAAGCATTTGGATTTTTTCATACTGCGATGGAAAGTGGCATCAATGGTCATGGTTGGGAAGTTATAAACATCGCTATGCTTTCGGGAGAATGGGCTGCGTTGGATATGGAGAAAATCGAAAACTCGCACCAAAATCTGGCGGATCCCAGTCGGGGAACCAATCAGACCGGCATCAAGCTATACAATGAGCGGTTGGTACTTTCGCTTGTGCGGGCGCATGGTTCTCTATCCAAAGGCGAGATTGCAAGACTGACCGGGCTATCCGCGCAGGCAAGTTCTGTCATCATGACACAGTTGGAGAATGACGGCCTGTTGTTGCGTGGCGAGCCACAGCGCGGGAAGGTGGGCCAGCCTTCGGTGCCAATGTCTCTGAACCCTGAAGGTGCGTTTTCAATCGGCGTGAAGGTTGGAAGAAGAAGTGCACAAATCGTGTTGATGGATATGGCAGGGCAGCAGCGCCATTCTCTGGAGCAAAATTACGCATATCCGACGCCGCAACTTCTGACAGAATTTGTCGATAAGGGTATCAACGAGATTATCGATAATATGACACGGCTTCAGTTCAGCCGTGTTCGCGGAATCGGCATTGCTGTTCCATCAGAAATGTGGAGTTGGGAAGAAGAGGTCGGTGCTCCGCACGATGTGGTCGAGGCCTGGAAAGACTTCGATCTGGCGCGGACGCTTGAGACTCTGTTCAAATTTCCGGTTCATTCCTATAACGATGCCACAGCGGCATGTGCTGGCGAAATAGCATTTGGAGCAGGCCGGAATTATCCTGATTTCCTCTATGTTTTTTTCGCAACGCTGATCGGTGGTGGTGTTGTTCTTGATGGATCGCTTTATCCGGGGCGGCGTGGCTATGCAGGCTCTATCGGCTCAACACTTGTTCCGTCTCCGATTATGGGCCAGCCCCCAAAACAACTTATTCAATGCGCATCCATCTATCTGCTGGAACGCATGATAAAAGAAGAAGGTGGCGATCCCACCGTCGTCTGGCACAAATCCGATGACTGGAGCCATCTTGGTCCGGTTCTCGATCGATGGATAGAACAGGCTACCGATAGTCTTGCTTTCGCGGTCGTTTCTGCAATCTCCATCATCGATTTTCATTATGTCGTCATTGATGGCGGTTTTCCCGCGCATGTGCGCTCCAAGGTTGTCGAACGCACACGCCAAAAAATGGCAAATATGAATATGCAGGGCGTGGCACCGGTTGAAATTGTGGAGGGGCAAACTGGCAGCGATGCGCGCGTTTTAGGCGCGGCGAGCCTGCCGCTTCTGGCAGAATATGCCAGAGATCGAGACATATTATTTAGTTGATTAATAGAGTTGGCGAATGGGAGAGCCGTTTTCGTTGGAAGCGGTAAGGAGGAGTTGTGCATGTTGATCGGTATTGATTGGGGTGGGACAAAGATCGAAGGCGTGGCGATGGAAGCCGATGGACGCGAGCTTCTGCGTGTCCGTGAAGCCACGCCCCGTCACGACTATTTCGGATGTATTTCGATCATCAAAGACATGATCGATTCAATCGAGACGACGACCGGGTCAAAAGGTTCGGTTGGAATTGGGATTCCGGGCTCGCTTGAACCGGTCAGCAGATTGGGCAAGGGTGCCAGTTCGACCTGGCTTCTTGGTCGCCCGGTTGAACAAGACCTTCTCGCAGCATTAAACCGGGATTTGCGCGTTGAAAATGATGCTGATTGCTTTGCCTCATCTGAAGCGGTTGATGGTGCGGGTGTAGGGCATAATGTGGTTTTCGCCGTGATACTCGGATCGGGCGCCGGTGCTGGTATTGCGATTGGTGGAAAAGCGCATCATGGTCCCAACAATAGCGGCGGTGAATGGGGGCATAATCCACTTCCTTTCCCAACGACTTCGGAGATTCCAGGACGTCCCTGCTATTGCGGACGGCATGGCTGCATGGAAACATGGGTTTCCGGCCGTGCATTCGAAGCGGAATATACGTCGCATACTAATACCGAGTTGAAAGCGCGTGAGATCATTGAACAAAAGCGCGCTGGCGATCGATTGTCGGCCATGCTTTGGGAACGCTATATTGATCGGGTCGCTCGTGGTTTGGCAACGGTTGTAAATACGCTCGACCCCGATGTTCTGGTCATGGGCGGTGGCATGTCCAATGTGGACGAACTGTACGAGGATTTACCGCCTGCATTGGCGAAGAGAACATTCTCAACCGTGTTTCACACACCGATAAAGAAGGCTGTCCATGGAGATTCAAGCGGTGTGCGCGGCGCTGCCTGGCTCTGGAAGGACGAGGCTGCGTGATGCTCGCAAGATGTCAAATCATCCCCATTTAAAGTCTGGAAATACTACGATGAACAATTCTTTCGATCTCCAAGCACGTTATAATTATGCACTCGAACTCATTCGCGATGCCGGTGACCTGGCGCATGATTATTTCAAGCGCCGTCAAACACTTGAGATCAAAAGTAAGGGATTGCAGGATATGGCCAGCGAGGCCGACTTGCAGACCGAACTGCTGATAAAGTCCGGTTTAGAGAAAAATTTTCCTGACGATGCGTTTCTTGGCGAAGAAACCGGCATGACTGACTTTAATCCCGGTCAGGGCATTTGGGTGGTTGATCCCATTGATGGCACACAGCCTTTCATATCGGGAATGTCAAGTTGGTGCGTTTCGATTGCCTTCGTGCTTGATGGTGAATTAAAGTTTGGTCTTGTTTATGCGCCTGCGCGTGATGAGTTTTTCGCGAGTGGTTTGGGCGAAGGCTCCACCCTGAATGGTCAGCCTATGGAGCGTCATCCGGCTCGCTCGGTCAAAGATGGAATTTGTGGCGTTGGCTATTCGCCGCGTGTTAAGCCGGATGAGTTTTTGCCGATGTTTGGTCGCCTTTTGCATGCGGGTGGCATGTTCAGCCGCGAAGGATCGGGCGCACTCACATTGTGCTATGTCGCATCCGGTCGATTGATTGGTTATATCGAGCCGCATATCAATTCATGGGATTGCCTTGGTGCGATTGCGATTATCCGCGGGGCTGGATTGGTCACCAACGATTTTCTTGCAAATGATGGCCTCAGGATCGGCAACAGGGTCATTGCTGGCAATACGCATGTCTATGATCAACTGATCAGCATATATGGCTAAGCATGTCGCCAGATTAAAATCTGGCGACCTTTGTTTAAGCCGCTTCTACATCGCTCAGAAATTTCGATACGGTCTGCATGCAGAGGTCGCGTTCCTCGACATGCGGCATGTGACTGGATTGCTTAAAAAGCACCCATTCGCTGCCTGAGATATTATCGACATAAGGTTTAACCACCAGCGGTGTTGCCTCGTCATAGTGACCGGAGATGATAAGTGTTGGCGCTTGAATATGTTCAAGACGGCCCTCAATCGTCCAGTCTTTCATTGTGCCGATCACATGAAATTCCGTCGGGCCGTTCATGTTGCGATAGACGGTATTGTCCTCGTCCATGATGGCAAAAGTTCGCGCGACTTCCTCGGGCCATGGGTTCACACGGCAGACATGGCGATCATAAAACACACGAGACGCAGCGATATATTCAGGATCCGTCAGCGTGCCCGCGCTTTCGTGTTTCAACAAAATTTCCTGCACATCGGTGGGAAGTTCGAGCCGCAAGCGATTGGCCTCCGCGACCCATCTGTGCATGTTGGCGGGCGAGTTGGCGATTATCAGTGCCTTGAGCCCCGCCGGTTGCCGAACGGCATGTTCCGCTCCCAGCATGCCGCCCCATGACTGACCGAGATAGGCATAGTGATCCTGAATGCCAAGATAGTTCAGTAAAGTATCCAGCTCTTCCAGAAACAGATCGACGGTCCAGAAATCCGGGCCTTTTTCAACGAGGCGCGTTGAGTTTCCGTTGCCAAGCTGGTCGTAGTGAATGACCGCACGACGGTCGAGCGCTGCTATGTCCTTGAAGGCGTCTACATAATCATGCGTGCATCCCGGACCGCCATGAGCGACCACGAGCGGCAGTTTTTCTGAATCGAGAGAGCCGGTGATGCGATACCAAGTCTGATAATTACGGAAAGGCACAAAGCCCTCCGTTTGCCTGATTGAAGCCAATTGGTCCTCCATTAATCTGTTTTTGGAGAACCATAGCGCCGCTTTTTGAGCTGCGGCAGCTATCATAACTTATAGGTCCTGAGGGGCGCTTAGGCGTCGAGAAGGCGGGCGCGCGTTGCTCGCACAACTGCCTGAGTGCGGTTTTTTGCGCCGAGTTTCTTTGCCGCCGCATTGAGATGCATCACAACTGTTGGTACGGATCGTGCAATGATGCGGGATATTTCTTTTGCAGAAAGGCCCTCGGCTGCATAGCGCAGACATTCGCGTTCCCGGTCGGTCAGATGAACTTTACCGATGCCGCGGGTGCGCTCATCAAAAAGCTCATAAGCGGTCTGATGGAAAATTTGCGCCATCAGATTGAAATCGGCAACATAGCGCAAGGCACGCTGTTTAAAATCCGAGCGTGTGCCGGAAAAAACGCCAGTAACAGTCGCGTAATCGCCATGCGGCATATGAATGGGGACGGTGACACCTGCGGATATATCGCGTTCGTGAAGGAAATGGGCGACCGGTGCCGTATCTTCCGTCATGAATTCTTGCAGCAGTGATTCAGATTTCTCCTCATAGTTCCAGAAAAACGGAACTGACGCGCGGCAAGCGAGCCGCTGCACGGGGTCAATCCGAAAATAGCCTTTTTCGGCCCAGAACTCCGGCATGTCATCGCTGATATTGCGCAATTTCATCAATGATGGCCCCATCATCTCGCCATTCATGTCGAAAGCGGATGGGGTGTAATCGTAAATGAGAGCTTCGAAGCCAAGCGGCTTCATAGCCAGAAATATCTCATCAATGCGCCCGTCGAGCGTCTTGTGAGCGGTAAAGTTCTGCCTGAAGTTTTCAATCTGGTCTCGCATCCCGCTCTCCGAAACTTCCTCCCGCCAAACTCTCTCCCCCCGAGTTATGAAGTGCATCCTATCACTTCTTATAGCTGGTGTAGTTTAGTTATTCGGTCCAAAATCAAAAGAAAAATGATGCTGACAATTCGACGCGGGAAACTTGTCGGAGCGGCGATCGGGGAACATATGTGGCGTGAGATGAAACCGGATGACCGGTATGAAGTGTCTGTGGGCGCTCATAAGGTTATAGCCTATAGTTTTGGAACGGGCGATGACGTGGTCTTCTGCTTGAATGGCGGCCCCGGGCTGCCCTGTGATTACCTTCGAGATGCGCATTCCTGCCTGATTGATGAGGGTTATCGCGTTGTTGCGTTTGACCAGCTTGGGACTGGCGCATCGGATCGGCCGACCGACCCGTCTCTCTGGACAATCGGACGCTACGTCGAGGAAACCGAGGCTGTTCGTCAGGCGCTTGGCCTTGGCAAGGTCCATCTGCTCGGACACTCCTGGGGTGGCTGGCTTGGCATTGATTATGCGCTGACCTACCCTGAAAATCTCAAAACGCTTATTCTTGAAGATACGGTTGCGGATATGCCGCATCTGGTTAGCGAACTCGAACGGCTACGCAGTGCGCTGGGTTCTGAAACCGTTGCGATGATGCAAAAGCATGAAGCGCAAGGGACGCTGGATCACCCCGAATATGCCGCAGCGATTACCATTTTAAATTATCGGCATGTCTGTCGCCTGTCGGAATGGCCTGCACCGGTCACACGTTCGCTTAGTGACTGGAATATGGGGCCATATGGCACGATGCAGGGGCCGAATGAATTTCTTTATACCGGCAATCTGAAAGATTGGAACCGCATACCTGACCTTGGTAAAATCGAAGTGCCTGTACTGATTACTGTCGGCGAGCATGATGAGTTGACGCCTGCCTGCGCCTTGCGCATGAAAATGGCCTTGAAGAATGCGGAACTGCATGTGGTGCCGAATGCCAGCCATATGCCATTTTATGAAAATCCGGCTTATTATTATCCGGCCTTAACCGGCTTTCTCAATCAACATCGTTCCTCTCGATAGATCAGATTATTAGGGAGAAACTGCGCAGCTCATGCATCGCTTTCAGTTCATATTACGTCGCCCACTACAATTGTTGCCGGTTCTGTTCGGTATCAGCGTCATAACCTTTGTGCTGGTCAGGCTTATTCCGGGTGATCCGGCGCGCGTCCTTCTAGGTACACGTGCAACGCCTGCGGCCATTGCCAATATTCGTGCGCAATATGGTCTCGATGAGCCGATGTGGCTTCAATATTTGTATTTTCTGCGCAACATTGCCAATGGCGAAATGGGGAAATCAATCCTTTATAAGATTGACGTGTTGAAACTGATTGCCACGCGCATTGAACCGACTTTGATGCTGGTGATTTGCAGTGTTATTCTTTCAATCCTGATTGCTGTTCCATTGGCTGCAATTGCTGCGCGGCAAAACGGCAAATTAAGCGATCATGTGATCCGAACGGTGTCGACATTCGGCATCGGATTTCCGCCTTTCTGGCTGGCCTTGATGCTGATTATCCTGTTCAGCGTAAAACTCGATCTCCTGCCAGTATCTGGTTATGGCAATACGTTCAAAGAAAAGCTCGCACATCTGATATTACCAAGTCTGACAATTGCTCTTTCGCTTTCGACGGTTCTTGCCCGCAGCCTTCGCGCAGCAATGATACAATCGTTGAATTCCGATGTTGCAACAGCTGCGCGTGCGCGCGGAATGCCGGAGAGTATTGTGTTCTGGCGACATGTGCTGCCCAATTCACTGGTACCAACGGTCAATTTACTCGCGGTCAATATCGGCTGGTTGATCGGCAGCACTGTTGTGGTCGAAAGCGTGTTCGCACTTCCCGGTATGGGACAGTTGCTGGTGCGCGCCATCTTTTCGCGTGATTATATGGTGGTGCAGGGCGTTGCCATGGTTTTTGCCTGCGCAACGGTTCTGGTCAACTTTATGGCGGATATTGCGACTGTCGCCCTAGATCCACGGGTGAAGCTATGAGTGCGCGCCTTCTGCCTTTAACCTTCATCAACTGGCGTCGTTTTCTCAGTCGTCGCACCACGTTGGCCATCGGAATTGGCGTTCTCGCTTGCTTTGTGCTGTTGGCTTTTGGCGCGCCACTGATCGCCCCCTTCGATCCTGTTATTCAGAATGCCGAAGTAAGATTGCAACCGCCATCATGGCTACATCCATTTGGCACCGATAATTTTGGTCGTGACGTGCTCTCACGCGTTATCTGGGGTGCTCGGATTGATCTTCAGATCGCAATTTTCGGCGTGATATTCCCATTTGCCATCGGCACTATTGTCGGCACGATTGCAGGCTTCTTTGGCGGTATTATCGATACGATCTTCATGCGTATCATTGATATTATTCTAGCCTTTCCGTTTCTGGTCCTTATGCTCTCTATAATCGCAATTCTAGGCCCGGGCCTGACGAGCTTCTATATTGCCATGGCGCTGGTTGGTTGGGTTTCCTATGCGCGCCTTGTGCGGGCGCAAATTCTCGTTTTGAAATCCACTGATTATGCCGTTGCTGCCGAAAGTCTTGGCTTTAGCCGCTTCCGCATCATGTTCCGTCATCTTCTCCCCAATGCTATTGCCGGCTCGCTGGTTTTTGTAATGTCCGATGCGGTCCTCGTGCTGCTCAATGGTGCTGCAATCAGCTATCTGGGCTTGGGCGTGCAGCCACCTGTGGCCGAGTGGGGCGTGATGGTTGCCGAGGGCCAGCCATTCGTCACAACCGCATGGTGGATTACCCTGTTTCCCGGACTTTCGATTGTGTTTCTGGCTTTTGGGTTCAGTATGCTTGGTGATGGATTGGGTGAAGCGCTGGGAGTGCACGAATGACCAAGCCAGTTCTTTCCATCCGTAATCTCGAAGTCGAGGCTGAACTCCCCGATGAAAACCGTCGGCTTATTGATAGCGTTTCATTCGATCTCAACAAGGGAGAAATCCTTGGATTGGTGGGAGAAAGTGGATCGGGAAAAAGTCTGCTCTGCCGCTCAATCGTTCGGCTTCTTCCGTCGTCGGTTTTAAAGATTACCGGCGGGTCAGTTGTGCTAGACGGCACTAATCTGATGCAGGCAAGCGACGAACACATGCTTGGCGTGCGCGGTGGCAAGATCGGGATGATTTTTCAAAACCCCACCAGCCATCTTGATCCGGTGATGTGTGTTGGTGATCAGATTGCGGAAGGTATCCGTTTTCACAAAGGACTGGATAAGGCCAAGGCGCGACTGTCAGCTGTCGAAATCATGTCTCAGGTTGGATTTACTGACCCGGAACATCAATATGGCAGCTATCCGCATGAATTTTCAGGAGGAATGCGCCAACGTGCGATGATCGCCGTCGCCCTTGCATGCGATCCTGAAATTCTGATTGCGGACGAGCCGACGACTGCACTTGATGTGACCATTCAGGCTCAGATACTTCAGCTTCTGATGCATATTCGCGATCAGCGCGGCCTTTCAATCATCCTCATCACCCACGATCTTGGTGTGGTTGCGCAAACGTGTGACCGAATTGCTGTGATGCGCAACGGGAAACTGCTCGAGCAGGGCTTGAAACAAGATGTGCTAAGCCATCCGCATGATCCTTATACCCGCAATCTTATCGCCAGCCATCCATCAATGCCTGATGCCGTTGTGCTGCATTCTCCGGCAAGTCCGGGCGAGGCTCCTTTGTTGCAGGTCAATGATCTGCATGTGCGCTATCCGGTTGCCGGTGGGTTTCTCAAAAGTCGCACAACAAGCGCTCTGAAAGGCGTGAGCCTTGAAGTTCGGGCCGGTGAAACCATCGGGATTGTTGGAGAATCCGGCAGTGGGAAAAGCACGCTTGCACGTGCCATTCTTGGCCTGACGCCCATCGCGGAAGGCAGCATCACTTTTGACGGATTGACACTGAGTGCTGATCGCAAAGAAGCTCTAGCGGCATTGCGCCGGGATGCGGCAATGGTCTTTCAGGACCCGTTTAACTCGCTCAATCCGCGCATGACAATCGGTGATACGCTGGCCGAGGTGCTCCGTGTTCAGGGCAAGATTGATGTGAAAAAAATCCCGGAACGGATCGTTGAACTTCTCGATCTGGTGGGGCTCGATCAGAGCTTTGCAACGAGAAAGCCGCGCAGCATGAGCGGCGGACAATGCCAGCGCGCAGGCATTGCGCGGGCTCTGGCTGTTGACCCGAAAATCATCATTGCTGATGAGTGCATTGCAGCGCTTGACGTGACTATTCAGGCGCAAATCGTTGAGTTGTTTCGTGAGCTTAAAAGCAAGATGCAACTGACGTTGCTTTTCATCGCTCATGACCTCGCAGTTGTTCGCAATCTCTGTGAGCGGGTCGTGGTTATGTATCACGGTGAGATTGTTGAAGAAGGGCTGAGCGCTGACGTGTTTGCCCATCCGAAAGAGGCTTACACAGCGGCGCTTATCGACGCGATACCCGATATTGATCCAACAAAATCGTTGTTTGAAGAGCGCGTTTTGGCGGAAGCATCCTGAACACACATCAAGAATTATGTGCACCAACCAAAAATAAAAGGGGAAATACAGATATGCTCAAAAAATGGATGAAAATCGGCCTCGTCACGGTCATGACGAGCATGACATTGGGTGCAGCGCTTGCTGAAGCCGCAGGTGTTCTGACAATCGGTCGCCGCGAGGATTCCTCGACATTCGATCCGATTAAAACTGCACAGAACATTGATAACTGGGTATTTTCAAACGTTTACGACGTACTTGTTCGCGTCGACAAGACAGGCACGAAGCTTGAGCCGGGTCTGGCTGAAAGCTGGACGATTTCCGACGATGGTCTGACCTATACATTCAAGCTGCGCGATGCGAAATTCTCGGATGGATCGCCGATCACGGCTGACGATGCTGCGTTCTCGCTTTTGCGTGTTCGTGATAATCCGGCATCTCTCTGGAGCGACTCTTACAAGGTTATCGATACGGCCGAAGCCGCCGATCCGCAGACGCTGGTCATCAAGCTGAAAACGCCTTCGGCTCCTTTTTTGTCAACGCTTGCGCTTCCCAATGTTTCTGTTCTTTCCAAGAAAGGAATGGAGGAATTGGGTGAGGATGCTTACGCTGAAAAGCCAATTGCATCCGGTGCATTTGTGGTGGACGAATGGCGTCGCGGTGACCGCGTGATCCTTAAAAAGAATCCGCACTTCTGGGAAGCTGATCGCGTCAAGCTTGATGGTGTCGAATGGATTTCGGTGCCTGATGACAATACGCGCATGCTCAATGTGCAGGCAGGTCAATTGGATGCCGCAATTTTCGTTCCATTCTCACGCGTGGCAGAGCTGAAAAAGGACCCAAACCTCAAGGTTCATGAAGATACATCGACCCGTGAAGATCATCTTCTGATCAATCATGAGCACGGTGCTCTGGCCAAAAAGGAAGTTCGTCAGGCGCTGGATATGGCTATCGACAAACAGTCGATTGTCGATACGGTAACTTTTGGCATTGGTCAGGTTGCGAATTCCTATATTCCAAAGGGCGCCCTTTATCATTATGCTGATAACCTCAAGCGTCCTTATGATCCTGAAAAGGCCAAGCAGATGCTTGCCGATGCTGGCGCATCCGATCTTTCGCTCAATTATATCGTCAATGCCGGTAACGAAACCGACGAACAGATTGCAGTCCTTTTGCAGCAGCAGCTTCAAAAGGCAGGCGTTACGGTGAACTTGCAGAAAGTCGATGCGAGCCAAAGCTGGGATATGCTGGTCGCCGGTGATTATGATATTTCGGTTATGTACTGGACAAATGACGTTCTAGACCCGGATCAGAAGACAACATTTGTGTTGGGTCATGATACCAACATGAATTACATGACACGCTACAATAACGAAAAGGTCAAAGACCTAGTCGCTGCCGCGCGTCTTGAGCTTGACCCGAAGAAGCGTGAAGAGATGTATATCGATTTGCAGAAAATGGCGAAAGATGACGTCAACTGGATCGACCTCTATTACAGCCCATATATCAACGTTACGGGCAAGAACATCGATAACTTCTATCAGAACCCACTTGGCCGCTTTTTCCTCGAAGACACTGTGAAGAACTAAAGCGGATAGTCTGGATGAGTATGACGGCGGGCAATGGTCCGCCGTTTTTTACGGTATGGCATTTCCGGCTCATCCGCTGATGAATTTTACGTCAAGGAAGCCCTCAAGCCCCCACCGACCACCCTCGCATCCGTTTCCGGATTGCTTATAACCGCCAAAAGGCGTTCCCGGTGCGCGGGGAGTTCCATTAATTTGTATCATCCCAGCACGCAGTTTTTTGGCCACACGGTTTGCACCCGCCGGGTCGCCAGTCTGAATATATGCAGCCAACCCATATGGCGTGTCATTGGCAATCGCAATTGCCTCGTCCTCAGTGTCAAAAGGCATGGGTAACGGGCATCCATTGGGGGTAGTGATCACGCGTAAGGAAATTGCCGATTCACTTGAACAGGAAGGTTATTTCTTTTCATCCGCTGGTGGCAGTCCCGTCTCGTCAGTCGTCGGCAATACCGTGCTTGATAGTATGGAAGATGAACAGCTGCAGGTAAATGCGCGCATTGTCGGCGATCATATCAAACAGGGGCTTGAACAGCTTAAGCAAAAGTATCCGTTGATTGGTGCTATACATTGTATGGGGCTTGAATTCGTTCGGGATCATGCATCTCTGGAACCTGCCACAGAGGAAACAATGGCCCTGTGCCATCGCCTACTGAAGTTGAGCGTCATCATGCAGCCGACAGGCGATCATCTGAATATTTTTAAGATCAAGCCTCCACTCTGCTTAACGAAAGAGAGTTCTGATTATTTCGTCGACACCTTGGATGCGGTCCTCGGAGAGGCGTGGTAGAAAGACCATCCGATAAAATATCGAATAATCACCGTAAATGGACAAAATTAGCTTCAAATCGCAATGATTGAAGGATAAATTGTCATGAGGTGAAATCCTATTAAATAGGACAATCAATGCTTTGTGATGATCTTGTGGCCGTGGATGTTTGGCAACCAGTGCTGGAAATGCGTAAAGGTTCGACCAAACATCGGCTTTTGACCGAAAAGATCGTTGAAGATATTGAGAAGGGTGTGCTTAAGCCCGAAACGCGCATGCCAACGCATCGTGATCTGGCGCATAAGCTTGGACTATCCGTTCAGACCGTAAGCATCAGTTATAAAGAAGCAGAGCGGCGTGGATATCTGCGCGGAGAGGTCGGTCGCGGTACATATGTTTGTAATCGTGTGACTGAACGTGCTGATCGCTTCATGCTTGATCGCGATCCGAGCGGCGCTGCTGACTTATCCATCATTCGGGCGGTCTATATGGGCGCACATGAGCGTGCTTCACGACAATTGTTCGAAGAGTTAAGCCAGTCTGACAATTCGAGCTTTATGCGGCCATGCCGTCCCATTGCGGGTCTTGATCACCATCGCAATGTGGCCTGTGATTGGCTGCGCGGCCTTTCGGTGGATGTCGATCCCGGCCGGGTTATCATCACCAATGGGGCGGCACACGGATTGTTTCTGGCAGTCGCAGCCGTTGTTCAGCCCGGTGAACTCGTTCTGACCGAAAGCCTTACCGATCACGGTATTATTGGTATGGCGAACGTGCTCGGTTTTACTTTGCGCGGGTTGCCGACGGATCGTGAAGGTATTTTGCCGGAAGCCTTACAAACGGCATGCGAAGCCGGAGATGTAAAAGCCCTGGTGCTCATTCCAACACTCGGCAATCCGACCAGTCATCTGATGGGTGCTGAAAGACGCATCGCTATTGCCGACATCGCCCAAAAATATGGTGTTTTTGTCATTGAGGATGAAGTTTATAAGCCCATCCTCGAAGAACAATTACCATCAATGCCCGAACTGCTGCCAGAATTGGGGTTCTTCGTTACCAGTTTTACCAAAACGGTTATGACCGGCCTGCGCACCGGCTATCTAGTGGTGCCAGCGCATTACTCCATTCGTGTAACCTCCATTCTGCGTGTGACGAGCTGGAGCGGCGTTAATCTGGTGGCGGAAATGGCCAGCCGCTGGATTGAGGATGGTACGGCAACGCAGTTGCTTGATATTCAGCGCAGTGAGTTGCGGCTGAGACAGGCACTGGTGAGCGAAATCCTCGGGTCGAATGTAGCAGGAAGTAATCCGCTATCTCTTTGCGCCTGGCTGCGTATTCCACGCAATTGGTCGGAGGACGGCCTGGTCCGCGCGCTGGCAAATAAGGGTGTTGCGGTCACACCTTCGGAACCCTTTGTTGCCGGGGGTGATCGTGGAAATGGCGGTATTCGTATCTGCCTTGGCGGACGGCTTTCACGGTCGGCTTTGCAGACCGCTTTGGAGACAATTCGCGAAACATTTGCGCAATTGCCTCCGGTCTATGATGTGAGTTCTATCGCCTGACGTCAGAGCACGGACTGTAGAAATTCTTTGGTCCGTTCTTCTTGGGGCGACTGAAATATCTGATCTGGGGTTCCTTGTTCGCAGATACGTCCCTTGTCGAAAAAGCAAACGCGATCAGATACTTCGCGTGCAAAACGCATTTCGTGGGTAACCAGAAGCATCGTCAGATCATGTTCCTGCGCCAGGGAGCGAATGACCGACAGAACTTCTCCGACGAGTTGGGGATCGAGTGCCGATGTCGGCTCGTCAAAAAGCAGAACACGGGGACGCATTGCCAGCGAACGCGCAATAGCAACACGTTGCTGCTGACCACCCGATAACTGTGATGGGTAATGATCTTTCTTATCGGTGAGGCCTACAAGCGATAAAAGATCGAGCGCCCGTGCCTCGGCTTCGGCTCGCTTCATGCCAAGCACATGAACCGGAGCTTCGATGATGTTACGAAGAACAGACATGTGCGGAAACAGATTGAAGCTCTGAAACACCATGCCAACATGGGATCTGATCTTGCGCAGATGTGCTTCGCTCGCCTGAAAATGCCCTTTTCCATTTGGTTCGTGATAGGCCATTCCCGCAAGCTCCAGCGTTCCTTCCTGAAAGGGTTCGAGTGTCATAAGGATGCGCAGAACCGTTGATTTGCCGGAGCCGGATGGGCCAATCAAAGTGACTTTCTCGCCGGTTTTGACCGAAAAATTGAAGCGATCCAGCACAGTCAGTGCGCCAAAGCGCTTTGTAACGTCCTGAAAGTGGATAATTTCCTGGGTCATTTGAGAGCGATCCCGTTCTTTGGAAGTGTGCGTTCGAGCAGGCGTATGAGTGCCGAGCAGATGAGTGTCAGGACGAGGAAGATCAAACCGACCATTGATAGCGGTACGAGATATTCAAAAGTCCGATCGCCGATCAGATTGGCGAGGTTGAGCATGTCGACAATGCTGACGACAGACAGAACCGGCGTTTCTTTCAGCATAGAGACAAGGTAATTGCCCATTGCTGGGATGATGCGCGGCACAGCTTGCGGTATGACGATGTCTTTATATGTACGCCAGGGGGTGAGGTTTAACGCACGCGCTGCTTCCCATTGCCCGCGTGGAATTGCTTCAATGCCGCCACGATAAACCTCTGACGTATAAGCGGAATATTGTAGCCCAAGCGCCAAGGCTCCGGTCAGGAAGGCTGGCAGCACGATCCCGTAAACGGGCAAGACGTAATAGAGGAAGAAAAGTTGAACCAGCAGCGGTGTATCCCGCAGGAACTCCACGACGACAACTGTCGGCCAAGAAATGATTTTGTAGGGGCTACGACGCAGAAGCGCGAAGACGAGCCCGAGCACCAGAGCAATTGCAAAGCCTGTGGCTGCGGCTTTGAGCGTAACGGTCAGACCGATTGCCAGAATTGGCAGGATGGAGATTGCAAAGGAGAGTGTGGACGAGGTGTCCCATGCATAACCGTAAATCATGCGAAACCTCCCGCCATTGTTCTGCGACGAAGGCGTCGTTCGAGCAAGCGAATGGCAGATGCGAGTACGAGCGCCATGGCAAAATAACCGAGCAATGTGAGCGAGTAGATGGTTACACTGTCGAGTGTCAGGTTGCGCAAACGCTGCGCCTGAAAGGTCAGATCACTAATCGCGATCAGCGAGGCGAGAGCTGTATCCTTCAAATTGTGTATGGCAAGATTGCCAAAGGCTGGCATCATTTCAACGATGGCTTGCGGCAGAACAATATGAAACAGGGTGTGGGTTTTGCTGAAGTTGAGAGCGCGTGCCGCCTCGTGCTGTGCCTCTGGAACCGATTGCAATGCACCGCGCACCACTTCTGCGCCATAAGCGCCAATATTCAGGCCAAGTCCCATGATGCCGGTTGTGACCGGATCAAAGGAAATGCCGATCAGCGGCAAGGCATAATAGAGCCAGAACAATTGAACCAGAAGCGATGTGCCGCGAAATATTTCGATGTAAATAACCGCAATCGCAGACAGGATCGGCCCGCCGGCAAAGCGGGCAATACCCGCGGCGAATGCCAGTATCGTGCCGATGGCCATCGAACTGAGAGCAAGAATAACTGTGACTTGAGCCCCTTTGAAAAGGGCGGGAAGATATTCCGTCCAGTGCATATGGTCCTCTCCCGTCTGAGATGAGAAAAAGCCTGCCCGGCCATTTTCAGGCCAGGCAGACAGTAGAAGGCGTTATTTTGCGTTGCAAAGGCTGGCCGTATCAACAGTGCGCGCAGCTTCAACACTTTCCTCGCTCAGCCCGTAGGTTGTGAGGATCGTTGCATACTCATCGGTTTTCTTGAACTCGATCAGTTCCTTGTTGAAAGCTTCATAGAAGTCCTTGTCCTCCGGGCGGAAACTGAATGCGCCAAAGCTGCGCGCTGGCTTTCCGTCCACAACAGGATCGGTAAATGGATGCGCTTGTTCAAGTTGAGGCGAGTTTTCGACAAGCTTTGCCACCGTTAATTCGGTTGCGGCATAGGCATCTGCACGACCAGTCTGAACGGTCGATGGTGCATCTGCATTGCCTTGGATCATGATGATTTGGGACTCATCAATGCCCATGGCATGCAGAAAGTCGATCTGGTCTGCGCCGGAGACAATCGCCACTTTGAGTGATGGGTCCTTTTTGATGTCTTCATAGGAATGGATATTTTTCGGGTTACCCTTTGGCACCAGAAGTCCTTCGCCATAGCTGGAGTTGGCAACCGAAAACTGAACCTGCTTGCAACGATCCGGCAGAACATTTTGTTCTGCGGCGACAAATTCAAAGCGTTTAGCCTTGAGGCCGGGGATGAGCGAGCCAAACGGTGTCACTGTCCAGTCGACTTCCTCGATGCCGAGCTTCTTGAAGATAGCTGCGGCAACATCCGGGCCGATGCCTTTTGCGGCACCACTGGCATCCATATAGCCATAGGGTACTTCATTGGCGGTCGCGCCCCGCACAAAGCCCGCGCTTTTCAGGTCGTCGATTGTGACAGCCTGCGACGGAATGGTCATTACAATGAATGCTGCTGCAGAAAGCAGAGCTGAGATTGATGTAAGTTTCATGCGCATGATGTTCACTCCTCTTTATGAATGCCGGTTGTTTGTTTATCCGGCTTGTCAATTCGATGATATTGATCGGTCTATCCCGAGCTTGGTTCCTCGCTGTGTGTCGCAATTACGGAGAGGCAATCCCCCATCTTGATGAGGCCCGGAAAGTGGCGGGCTGCGAGTATTCCGTCGAGTGCCGCGCGATACTCCTGTGGCGCGCTTCCGGTGCGCATGACCTGATGGATGCGTGCGATAACGTCACCCTTTCGAAGCGTAGCGCCTAAATCAACCAAAGGTTCCAACAATCCATCGGTATCGGCAAAGCCGAAACATTCGTCTGATGGCATATCCAGCCATGTGGTCGGTGATGTTTCGAGGTTACCTTCCAGTATTCCCGCATGCACAAGGATATTGCGAATACCCCGTTTGGCGATTGCCGCTGTGTGCGCTGTAATCGTGCCGCCGCCGGAAAGTTCGGTTGTTACAAAAACCTTGCCAGCTTCTTCTGCGGTGGTGTCATACATGCCCACAGCATCTATTTCGATCATCCGCATGGAAAAGGGGGCAGAGAACGCTTTGACCGCCGCAAAACAACGGGCCTCTTGAGCTGTGTCAGGCAAAGCATGCGCCGCAGCATAGGGCAGAAAATCCAACGTGCGACCACCTGAATGGAAGTCCATCACGATATCGGCTGTCGGTAACAAATGGCGGGTAAAATAATCCGCGATCTTCTCCGTAACCGATCCATCGGGACGTCCGGGAAAACTGCGATTGAGATTTCCTTTGTCGATGGGTGATGTTCGCGTTCCGGCCATAAAAGCAGGGTAGTTCATCGCGGGAACGATAATGACGCGACCGTTGATCTGCTCCGGTTTCAGATTGGCTGCAAGATCATAGAGCGCCACCGGACCTTCATATTCGTCGCCGTGATTGCCGCCGGTCAATAGAGCCGTCGGTCCATCACCATTGCGGATTACGCAAATCGGCAACATCAGTGATCCCCAAGCAGAATCGTCGCGCGACCATGGCAGTCGCAAATGGCCATGCTGTATGCCGTCGCGGTTCAGATCGACAGTCGGTGTGATCGGTGATGGTCGGGAAGGAGGCGAGGTATGCATCATCACGCGTTCCTAATCCTTCACGACCAGCTTGCGCGGCACGTTTGACAGGCACTCGACGCCGGTATCGGTGATTACGATGCTCTCGGTAATTTCGAGACCCATCGTCTCAAGCCAAAGGCCCGTCATAAAGTGAAACGTCATGCCCGGTTGTAGCTCGGTCCGGTCACCGGGCCGCAGGCTCATGGTGCGTTCGCCCCAGTCAGGCGGATAGGACAGACCGATTGAGTAACCTGTTCGGTTGTCCTTGATGATCCCATATTTTTTGAGCACGCCGAAGAAACCATTGGCTATATCTTCGCATGTGTTACCCGGTTGTGCTGCTGCAAGCCCGGCTTCCATGCCTTCTAACGTTGCCTTTTCCGCATCAAGGAAGGCCTGTGTTGGCTTACCCAGAAACACGGTGCGCGACAGCGGGCAGTGGTATCGCTTGTAGCATCCGGCGATCTCGAAGAACGTGCCTTCGCCTGATTTCATCGGCAGATCGTTCCAGGTGAGATGCGGTGCGGATGCATCGGCACCCGATGGCAAGAGCGGCACAATTGCCGGATAATCGCCGCCGAAACCATCTACACCGCGCGTACCGGCATCATAAATTTCGGCAACCAGATCGCATTTGCGCATACCCGGTTCGATCTTGTCGACAATTCGCTGGTGCATGACTTCTACGATGCGGCCAGCCTTGCGCATATAGTCGATTTCGGTCGGGCTTTTGATAGCGCGTTGCCAGTTGACGAGGCCCTGTGCGTCTTTGAATTTCGCATTCGGCAAATGCTTCTGCAAGGCGTGATGGGCGGCTGCGGTATACCAGTAATTATCGAATTCTACGGCAATCGTTTTGTTGCCAAAGCCTTTGTCTTCAAGGATAGAGGCCAGCAGATCCATGGGGTGGCGTTCCAGCGATTGCACATAATGATCGGGGTAACCGATGATGTTATCAAAGCTGATCCATGCCGTGCGCTTGGCGCCATTGCCATCCTGACCCCGCCCATACCAGATCGGTTCTCCATCCATTGTGAGCACGACGCATTGGTGAACGTAGAACGACCAGCCGTCATAACCCGTCAGCCAGTGCATGTTGGAAGGGTCAGTCACGATGATGACATCAAAGCCCGCCTTCTCCATGGCGCGCCGTGTTTTGGCAATCCGCAGATCATATTCTGCGCGCGTGAAGTTAAGTTCCGCACTCATCGGCTGGCTCCTGCGTTTTTGCTTGAATCAATCTTTGCGCCTGCATCGCGAAGGCTGGCACGTTGTGTGGTGAGATGGGCAATCGCCGTGTCCTGAACGCCTGTGCCCGTCAGATCGCAAATCGTAATGGCATTGGGATCGCGTTGTGTTACGTCCCCTTCAAGGATGATCTGACCAAGCTCCTGAAAGGCTGCATCTTCTTTGACGAAACTTGCTTTGATGGCGTGGTGAAGTTCACCAAGCCTGCGGGTCTGGCTTAAACTGTCGGCTACATAGATGATCGACCGTTTGAAAATCGCTGGATCAAGCTCGTTTTTGTGCTCTGCGTCCGAGCCCATTGCGGTGATGTGCTGTCCGGTCTCCAGCCAATCGGCCTTGATGAGCGGCGTTTCAGAAGGTGTCGTTGTGACGATAATGTCAGCACCGCAACAGGCTTCCTGTGCATCTTTTAACGCATTGACCGGAAAGCCAAATTGTTGAGTTAAATCACGCGCAAGACGTTGCGCCTTCTCATGATCGCGCGCCCATATGCGAGCCTCGGTAATTGGACGCACGAACGTTAGTGCCTTTAGTTGTAGCTTGGCCTGCATGCCTGCACCAAAGACGGTGGTTATGTTCGCATCGATACGCGAAAGATGTTTTGCCGCAACTGCACCGGCGGCGGCGGTACGCACATCGGTGAGGTAACCATTATCTAACAACAGCGCCTCAATCAGTCCGGTCTTTGCGGAAAACTGGATCATCAGCCCATTGGTGGAAGGCAGGCCAATGGAAGGATTGTTGAAAAAGCCCGGACTTATCTTGATTGCAAAACTATCGAGACCAGAAATATAGGCAGTTTTGACATCGACTTCGCCGCGTTCCGTGGGAATATCGAGCCGCAAAATAGGCGGCATACTGACTTTTCCGCTTGCCAGCGCGCTAAAGGCATCTTCAACGCAAGCAATACTTTCGAGGTCGAGCGATATGATCTCACGCAGATCGGCCTCAGTCAGGATTCGCATTTCAGCCATCAGCCAGCCCTCCGATAGCGTTCTTCCATGATTGCGCGGTGTTGTTCAGGATCGATATTGCCACCGGATATGATGAGGGCAGTGGGCCCGGCAGGACGGAATTTACCGCTCAACAATGCGCCAATGCCAACGGCTGCGGCACCCTCGATGATCTGATCTTCTTGCAAAGCGGCATGCTTGATGCCGGCAGCGATTTCTTCTTCATCAAGCAGGATGACTTCATCCAGCAACGCCTTACAGATTGCAAAGGTCCAGCGATTGTTGATCCCGATGCCGCCACCAAGCGAATCCGCCAGGGTATCCTGCTCTTCGACATCAACTGGTTTACCCGCCTTGAGGCTTGCCTCCATGGCAGCACCGCGTTGCATGGAAACGCCAATAATTCGGGTTTTGGGGCGTTGAGCTTTAACTGCGGCAGCTATACCAGCCGCCAGACCGCCACCTGAAAGGGGAATGAGAATGGCTTCGACTTTTGGCAGATCATCGATGACTTCCAGACCCATCGTTCCCTGACCGGCGATTATGCGCGGATCATCGAAAGGCGGGACGGCTTTCATGCTTTCTTCCGCGACAAGACGTGCGACTTCTAGCATGGCGTCGTCTTGAGATTTTCCAACAATGCGTATGTCTGCTCCAAGATCTCGGATTGCCTCGACCTTGTTGCTCGGCACAAGTGAAGAAAGACAGATTGTAGCCGTCAGCCCCTGTGCCGACGCAGCATGAGCCAATGCGCGTCCATGATTGCCCGTGGATGCAGTGACAAGCCCATTCAGGCGTTCATCCAGCGATAGGCTCAGAACGGCATTGGTTGCTCCGCGCAGTTTGAAACTGCCGGTCGGCTGAAGGTTTTCGAGCTTGAGAAAAACAGGTTCGCCAGAATGTCGGCTCAAGCTTTCAGAGCGGATAAGCGGCGTGCGCTCAATATGACCGTTGAGCCGATCACGCGCTTTTTCGATTTTATCAAGGCCAATAATATCAGACACGTTGTCTGCCTCTCACTGCTCTGTAACAGATGGAGAAACGTTTTATCCCGTTGTCGGGCAGCGTTATAAACGAGCTGACATAAGGCGCAATAAAGCACCGTCTGCGGCCGCAAGGCCCCATTCTCGTTCCCCATATGCTTGATTTTTATCGTTATGACTATGATTGTAAGACGGGATAGATCATGTCAATCATTATATTGGATCATTACAATTATGATCTGTCACGACTTTTCGCGCACTGGTCTTGAATGGAGTGCATGGCCATGCCAATGAGAATGCGGTAACTGCTCACTTATGATGGAACGGCAGAATGAAATCCGCTCTCAAGCTTGACGCTGTTGATCTTCGCATTCTTGAAGCGGTGCAGGAAAATGCGCGGATCACCAAGATTGCCTTGGCGGAGAAGGTGGGCCTTTCACCAACACCTTGCTGGCTGCGGCTGCGCAAACTGGAGGAAGCGGGCATTGTAACGGGTTATCATGCGCGGATCGCCCATCGAAAAATCGCGCCCATCGCGCATGTCATGGTGCAGATCACACTCGGCAATCATCGGCAAAGCGATTTTGATCGCTTTGAGCGGGCGATTGCAGCTATTCCTGAAATCGTCTCATGCTGGTCGGTTGGCGGCGGTGTCGATTATTTTCTGATGATAATGGCGCGCGACATTGATGCCTATCAGCGGCTGGTTGACAGGTTGCTCGAACAAAATATCGGCATTGAACGCTATTTCACTTATATCGTGACCAAACTGGTCAAGGATGAAAGGACCGGCACTTCTTTGTCGATACTGGCAGACGATGTTGAATAGCCCAAACTGACTGTTTGAATGACGAAGTTTAGCCCAATCATATTGTTCGCTCTTGGGCATTTGGTCTGAATAGCGGCAAAAGCCATGCGATGCTTCTTCCAGAATTTGGGAGAAGCACAATGAATGCCGTTCTGGATCATCCGATACAACATGACGGGCTTAACAGGCTTCGGGACAAACATCTTTTTCGCGAATTAGGTTATATCAACGGGCGCTGGGTCGCTGGCGACAAGGCTGAAACTTTCGCCGTCTCCGATCCCGCAACAGGAAAACGATTGGCGCGTGTTGCAAGCCTGAGCGAAGCGCAAACAACGCTTGCCATTGATACGGCTGAAAAGGTTTTCCCAGCTTGGCGCAATAAGCTGCCGCAGGAACGCTCTGCAATTCTGCGCCGCTGGTATGAGCTTGTTCTGGCCAATCGTGAAGATCTCGCTTTGCTGATGACGCTGGAGCAGGGCAAGCCGCTTAGTGAATCGCGCGGCGAAATTGAATACGGTGCAGCGTTTATCGAATGGTATGCCGAAGAGGCTAAACGCCTCAACGGCGAAACGATTACAAGTCATTTACCCAATGCGGAAATGCTGGTGCGTCGCGAGGCGCTTGGGGTTATAGGCCTTGTGACACCATGGAATTTTCCGAATGCCATGATTACCCGCAAAGCCGCAGCCGCAATAGCTGCTGGTTGTCCGGTCGTTGTTCATCCGTCGTCTGAAACACCGCTGTCCGCATTAGCTCTGGCCGAATTGGCAGAGCGTGCGGGGATGCCATCAGGTATTTTCAACGTGGTGACAGGCAAAGCTGAACCAATCGTTGACGTGCTTTGTCGGGATGAACGCGTGCGGGCATTGAGCTTCACGGGTTCTACTGAAATCGGCAAGCTTATTGCCGCAAAATGTGCCGCGACCGTCAAACGTTTGGTGATGGAACTTGGCGGGCATGCGCCCTTAATTGTTTTCAGTGATGCTGATGTTGAGCGTGCGGTTGATGTTGCCATGGCGGCGAAATTTGCAACTTCGGGACAGGATTGCCTCGCTGCCAACCGCATCTTTGTCCAGCGTGATATTTTTTCAGCGTTCACCAAGGCATTTGCTGCACGCATTCGTGGTCTGAAAACAGGCAATGGTCTTGATGTAGATGTCGAGATCGGGCCGATGATGCATAGCCGGGCGGTCGATAAAATCGAGCAACATGTGCGCGACGCAGAAAAGTGCGGTGCCAAGATCGAAGTCGGTGGCAGGCGCATCGGCGATAACACGCTGTTCTTCGAGCCGACTTTGCTGACCAATGTTTCAGATGATGCAGCCATCATGCATGAGGAAACGTTTGGTCCGGTCGCAGCCGTCACGGTTTTTGATGACGAAGACGAAGTCGTCACACGCGCCAATGCCACGCAATATGGTCTGGTGGCTTATGTGGTGACATCGAATGGTGCGCGGCAATTGCGGATGGGACGGGCGCTCGAATACGGCATGATTGCCATTAATCGTGCGAAAATCACCGGTGCGCCGATCCCATTTGGTGGTTGGAAACAATCCGGACTGGGTCGCGAAGGCTCGCATCAGGGCATCGAAGCTTTCACCGAACTCAAATATCTCTGCATTGATACCGCTGCGTGAACGCGTTGCGGCAGGAAAGGAACAAACCATGTTGAACAACAGCAACGAACTCACTGCCTGGGATCGTGATCATTTCTTCCATCCTTCCACGCATATGGGAATGCATGCGCGCGGCGAAACCCCGACGCGCGTGTTGGAAGGCGGCGAGGGCGTCTATATTGCTGATTTCAATGGCCGTAAAAGTCTGGACGCCTTTGCGGGGCTTTACTGCGTCAATGTCGGTTATGGCCGTACCGAGATTGCGGATGCAATTGCCGAGCAGGCGCGCAAGCTTGCCTATTATCATGCCTATGTCGGTCATGGCACCGAAGTGTCGATTAAGCTAGCAAAGATGATTATCGACCGTGCGCCTGATCATATGAGTCGCGTCTATTTTGGTCTGTCCGGTTCGGATGCAAATGAAACCAACATCAAGCTGATCTGGTATTACAACAATATTCTGGGTCGCCCGGAAAAGAAGAAGATCATTTCACGTTGGCGCGGCTATCACGGTTCGGGCGTGATGACGGGTAGCATGACCGGTCTTGCGACCTTTCATAATGCCTTTGATCTACCGCGCGCACCGATATTGCATACGGAATCGCCTTATTATTTTCGCCGTGAAGATCGCTCATTGAGCGAGGAAAAATTCTCGCAACACTGTGCTGATAAGCTGGAAGAGATGATCCTTGCTGAAGGGCCAGATACAATCGCTGCTTTCATCGGTGAACCCGTTCTGGGAACCGGCGGTATCGTGCCGCCACCGGAAGGTTATTGGCAGAAGATACAGGCCGTTCTTGACCGCTACGATATTCTGCTTGTGGCCGATGAAGTGGTGACTGGTTTTGGCCGTCTTGGCAGCATGTTTGGTTCTGATCACTACGGCATGAAGCCTGATCTGATAACCATCGCTAAGGGCCTGACATCGGCTTATGCACCGCTTTCGGGTTCAATCGTTTCTGATCGCATGTGGCAGGTTTTGGTGCAGGGATCAGACCAGATGGGTCCGATTGGTCATGGCTGGACCTATTCTGCGCACCCCATTTGTGCTGCTGCCGGTGTTGCCAACCTCAAGCTGATTGATGAACTCAAACTTGTAGAAAATGCAGGATCGACCGGTGCATATTTCCGTAAAGCGCTTACAGAAGCGGTTGGCGATCATAAGCATGTCGGTGATGTACGCGGTGAAGGCCTGATGGCAGCGATCGAGTTTGTTGAAGATCGCGATGACCGCAAATTCTTTGACCCCTCATTGAAGATTGGCGCCCAAATCTCCACTGCACTTCTTGCAAATGGCGTGATTGCGCGTGCGATGCCGGAAGGTGACATCCTTGGCTTCGCGCCGCCACTCTGCCTGACACGCGAAGAGGCGGATAAAGTCGTTGATGCAACGGCAAAAGCTATCGCGACTGTTTTTAAATAGTCGTCCGAATTGTAACCTTCACCATCTTATCGATGGTGAAGGTACAAAAGTGTTTTTTACAAAATTTGATGCCCTGCCTCTCTTAACAGTTTCCGTTAAACTAGCTGCCTACAGACCCAAGCGGAGACTTCAATATGATTCGATTTCTTGGTTTATCCGTCGCTATTCTGGCTATGACTGCGCCAACGCTTGCGCAGGATGACGATTTCAACCTGACATATCATGTCGAACGCACTCCCTCCAGCAAACTCACTATTGAGGAATGCGGGGATGTTGTCACCGAAGCCGCACAAAAATCCGGTCTAAGATCGGATATACAGGATTTCCCCGGACAGCTTGTCGTTGTAACAGGCGGCGTCAAAGGAAAAGGCGCTTTCGTTGTGCAATGTATCAATGTCGACAATGTTACAGTCAGTGTTGTTCAGGGCATAGATTATCGCCAGCAAAAAGGAGCTTTGGGAAGATTTGCCGACAAAGCTTTCGAAGCCGTGAAGGCTGCGGTTAAATAGAAATTGATTGCGATTTTCCGTAATTTTCAAAAAATACACTTATGAAAGAGCCAATAGCGCCTCTGCCGCGTCGCCATCTATGATCAGGCCATTGACGATGCCGCTTTTCAGCAGTGCTTTGGCTGCAGCGGCTTTCTCTTGGCCCGCTATCAAAAGCACAACTTGCACTTTTTGCAACTCGGCAAAACCCAAAGCTATGGTGCGCTGGTTCATCTCATGGTCGATTTGATGGCCTTCCTTATCGAAGAAAATGCCGTTGGTATCACCAATGGCCCCTGCTGCTCGAAGGCTTTCCAGTTCCGTCTTGCTCAGCATGTTCTGACGACGCAGCAATGAATCCTCGGTGAGTTCGCCCGCGCTGATAAAACACACCGATACCGTGCGAGCGATCTCCATCGCACGTGCTACGGAACGTTGAGAAATCAAAACTTTTCGGTCTTCAGCGGAATCGGCGATAAACGGAACAGGCAGGAAAAAGCCTTGTCCGCCCGTGCGGCGGGCCAACATGTGCACGACTTCAAACGGATTATAGGCTGAATTTGCCGTCAGCGAGCCCATAACCGAAATGAAACGTGCCTGCGGTGCGCGTACACCTGCAAGTTGTAGTGTCATCTGTTCGATGGTTCGTCCCCATCCGGTGCCAACGGTTGCTTCCTGATTGTCAGCTAGAAAATTTTTGAGATAAGTTGCAGCCGCAACTCCCACAGCCCTGAACGAAACCTGTTTACGGATTTCGGATGCGGTATCGTCAGCGTTGTCGAAGCCAAATGGTGGTGTAGTAACGCAAAAATTCAATCCGTAGCGTCGCATCAGCTCGTTTTCGACTGGCAGTGTACCGGCGTTCTGGTGATCAATTGAAATGCTGACCAGACCACTTTCGCGTGCTTCGCCTAGAATTTTGTTTACACGGGCACGCGTCAATCCAAGTCTGGATGCCGTCGCCTCCTGGTTGAATCCTCCAACGTAATAGAGCCATGCCACGCGCACCATCAGGCTGTCTTCGGATTCACTCATCAGTCCCTCACTCAGATTACAGCCTCAAAATTACAAATGTATTTTTATTTGACATTTGTAATTTATCGACGCTTAATATCATTCATTGCGACGGACAAGAGCGCGAATGAGTGATCGGGTCAATCGGAATGCGAGACGGAAGTGATAGCGAATGAGGACGTCTTTCTCTGGAGGAGCAGAGACAGATGGCGTTATTGCGACGGTTTTGGAGGAGCGGCGGCGGAACGCGTAGCTTTCGCCGAAAGCGTCTGGGGAAGATGGGGCATCAAACAGGATGTCATCATTGGCCCTCGATGCGGAGGTTCAACAATGTGAAGCAGGACAGTGGAGCCAACCACGTTGCTTCTGGGAGGAATAAATGGGATCGGGATTTTTCAACAAATCTGTTGCTGTTGCAGCTTTGGCCGTGCTGATGGGTACGGCAAGTGCATCGGCGACGAATGTTGCGTGGGTGCATTCGAATGCTGCCGCGCAGTCTGAACAGCGGGCGAAAGCGGGCTTTGATGCATGGCTCAAGGACACCGCCAAGGACTGGAATGTCAGTGTTCTTGATAGCGGTGGTTCTGGTGAGCGCACCGCATCCAATATTCAGGATGCGGCATCGCGTGGTGTCGATGCAATCATCGTCAGCATGTCGGATTTGCGTGCTTCGCGCGCCGCCATTGATGCAGCCGTTGCTGCAAAAATTCCAGTTTTCGCCATTGATAGCGGTCAGGTCGATGGTGTTCTCGTCGATGTTACCACGAATAACTGGGCGATGTCGGCCGCAGTATCGCCATATCTGCTCAATGAAATGGGTGGGAAAGGCAATCTGATTTTCCTGCGTATGGCAGAGCATCACGGCACGCGTAAACGCGGCGACGTCATGGCCACAGTGCTGAAAGAATATCCGGAAATCAAAGTTCTCGCAGAACACAACATTGATTATACTGCGTTTTTTGAAGACACCACCAGTTCCATGCAGGATTACGCGTCGCGCTTTGGCGAAGAAATCAATGCAGTCTGGGCACCGTGGGATGAGCCGGCACAAGCTGCGATCAATTCTCTGAATGCAGCCGGTCTGAAGAATGTCAAAGTGATTGGTATTGATGGCCATCCGCAGGCAATTGAAGAAGTATGCAAGCCAGACAGCCTGATGATTGCGACTGTTTCGCAGCCCTTTGAAAAGATGGGTGCGCAGACAGGTGAATGGATCGAAAGCATTGTTGTGAAGAAGGAAGACGCTGCAACAGTCATTCCTTCCAAGACAGTCTATCTCGATGCACCGCTCGTTACCAAGCAGAACTGTAAAGACTTCCTCCCGAAGAAATAGGCCACCCCGCCTGCAACTGGCCGGGGCGTGTTCGTTCCGCGTTCCGGCCTTTTTTGAAGCTTAAAATACAATTCACGGGAGTTCGTCGATGGCCGTGAGCCTTTCACAGATCGTCATGTCTTATCCCGGAACGCTGGCGCTTGATCAGGTCAGTGCAGAATTCCGGTTTGATGAGGTGCATGGCCTGATCGGAGAAAACGGTGCCGGGAAGACGACGCTGGTCAGTATTCTCGGCGGCAGCAAAAGCCCGTCCTCTGGTAATATCACTATCGATGGTGTTGAGGTGAAGCTCGCAAGCGCGGGTGACGCTTTGCGCAAGGGTATCGCGCATGTTTCGCAGGAAGGGAGCCTTGTTCCCGGGCTGACGGCTGCGCAAAATATTCTGCTGGGTGACGAACCGCGCATGGGGCTTGGCGTCATAGACAAGAAAAAGCTTGTCGCTCGCGCAGAAGAACTTCTCAAACGCTGGTTTCCGCAAGTTTATATCGACCTTGATGAGCAGGTTGATATGCTGCCGATGGCAGATCAGAAAATTATCGAGATTGTCCGTGCTCTGCGTGGAAACGTGCGGTTGCTTATCCTGGATGAACCGACAGCAACATTGCCTGCACGCGAAAAAGAAAGCCTTTGGGAAATCATCAAAACCTTGCCAAAACAAGGTGTCGGCATTGTCCTGATCAGCCATTTTCTGTCCGAGATTAAAGCGCTGAGCGACCGTATTACCGTTTTGCGCGATGGCAGGCATATCGCAACGCTTGAGGCTGAGACTTCAAGTGAAGCGCAATTAATAGACCTTATGCTTCAGCGTTCAGGTGGCCAGGATGCCACCGAGCAGTTGACGCAGCATAACCGCAATCTTGGTTCGGTGGTGTTAGAGGTCAGCGATTGGCAGGCTGGCGGTGTTCGCGCCGATAACTTTATCATTCGTGCAGGCGAGATCGTAGGACTGATCGGTTTGACTGGCGCAGGGCATTTTGGCTTTGCTCGTTCACTTTACGCCGCGAGCGGCGTGATAGGCGGAACCCTTCGCTTTCAGGGCGAAATCGTGAATAAGGTCGATGCGCGAACCATGCAGAAAAAGGGTGTGGCGCTCATACCCGATCATCGTATGGAAAACTCGCTCATAGGCGATTGGGATGTACGTGAAAACCTTGCAATGGTGCATCCATCTCATGCGACCTTCGGCAGTACAGGAATTTTGTCCATGCGTCGCGAAGCCGGTGAAGCAGACCGCACAATGCAAATCATGAACGTGAAGGCGCATTCACGCAGCCAGTTCGTCAAAGATTTGAGCGGTGGCAACAAGCAAAAGGTCTCGATTGGAAAATGGCTCTACGGCGCTGACGATCATTACCGTCTGATGATCTTCATCGAGCCAACCGAGGGTGTGGATATTGGCGCTAAGCGCGAGATTCACGCGCAGATGCGCAGGCTTGCCGACAAGGGCGTCGCTATCCTCGTTACCTCATCTGACCTTTTGGAAATAGCCGACGTCGCAGACCGCGTTATCCCCTTCGCAAATGGCAGTCCGGGGCCTCAGATTGAGCGCGGCGCATTTTCCGAAGCGAAATTTATTGCCGCAATGGCAGGAGTTACCCCATGAATGCCCGATCTTCAGCGGTGTCACCGCAATCATCCCGCCATGCCCAAAGCTTTGGCAAAAAGCTGAAAGGCGAGTGGCTGCTTAAATATAGCACGCTCTTCGTGCTTTTCCTGTTGTTTGCAGGTTTTTCACTGACGGTTGACCGATTCCTCACGGCTAACAATCTTCTCAATATTATCCAGCAGATTTCGATGCTGACGATTGTCGGAGCCGGGCTGACTTTCGGCTTCGCGGCGCGCGAAATGGACCTTTCGGTCGGTTATATGGTCGGCATGGCAGGCATTCTTGTGCCGCTTATGCTGGTTGCAGGATTTCCTTTGCCCGTGGCCTTGCTTGCTGGCCTCGGTGCTGGATTGTTGGTTGGTTCGGTCAATGCAATTCTGGTTACATTTGTCGGTGTGCCATCGCTGATTGCCACTCTTGCCATAGGATCGATCCTTTATGGCATTAATTTTCTGATGACCGGTGGGCGGGCAATCTATGGCGGTCTGCCAGCAAATTATCTTTGGCTCGGTCAGGGGCAGTTGTTTGGAATTCCGGTGCTCGCTTATGCCATGGTGATCGTGGTTTTATTCGCCTGGTTCCTGATGGAGCGCACTGTTTTCGGTCGATACATCTATGCGGTTGGCGGCAATCTTAAAGCCGCAGAGCTTTCGGGTGTGAATGGTCGGTTTTATCGTGCTGCCGCTCTTGTCGTGTGTTCGATTTTTGCAGCGGTTGCCGGTGCGCTTCTTGCGGCGCGTCTTGGCTCTGGTCAGCCAAATGCGGGCGAACGCTATCTGCTCGACGGCCTTGCCACGGTGTTCATCGGAATGACGATGTTTCGTCCGGGGACGGCAACGATAGCGGGCACATTCTTTGGCGCCCTCTTTATCGGTGTCATCAATAACGGCCTCAACCTCATCGGCATGGACACATATATCCAGAGCATCGTGAAGGGCCTTATCATTCTCGTCGCGGTCGCGGTTGTATCGCGCACCACCAAACTGAAGCTCCTTTGAGAGCACATGCAAGGCTTGAACTAAACATCATGAAACATTTGCAACAGACAGATCTGTCGGAGGCGCACGTGCAAAATCCGAGTAACTCTAATCTTCTCGAACTATACCGGACGATGCGGCGCATCCGCACCTTTGAAGAGCGCGTCGGCGAATTGTTTGTGCGCGGCCAGACGGCGGGTTCGATGCTTCATCTGTCGATTGGTGAAGAAGCCGCAGCCGCCGGTGTTTGCGCTGCCATGCAGCCGCAAGACACGTTTACAACGCATCATCGCGGCCATGGTATTTTTCTGGCACGCGGCGCTGATCCAAAACAGATGATGGCGGAAATTGGTGGTAAGGAAACCGGCTATTGCCATGGCAAGGGTGGTTCCATGCACATTGCCGATATGGCACTGGGTCACCTTGGGGCCAATGCGATTGTCGGCGGTGGTATTCCTTCGGTCGTGGGTGCAGGGCTTTCCAGCAAGTACCTCAAGAAAAATTCTGTTTCGCTCGCATTCTTTGGCGATGGCGCAATGCAGCAGGGCATTTTGTACGAAAGCATGAATATGGCGGCTCTCTGGGGCCTGCCGGTGGTGTTTGTCTGCATCAATAACCAGTATGGCATGGGAACGCGTGTGGATCAGGCGACGGCCAATACGGCATTTGATCAGCGCGCACATGCTTTCGGCCTCAACGGGGCGATTGTCGATGGTATCGATGTGGAAGAAGTAAAAGCCACAGCGCAGGGGCTTATCGACGATGCTCGTCTTGGAAAGCCCGGCTTCCTATCCGTAACGTGCTATCGTTTCTTCGGTCATGCCCGCATGGATAAGAGCCCATACCGCGCGGAAGCGGAAGAGGCGGAAGGCCGCAAGAAAGATCCCGTAAAATTCACGCGTGACAGGCTGGTTTCAGAAGGTTTGGCGCAGGAAGCAGAACTTGAGGCAATGGATAGTGGCATCACCGCTGAAATGGATGCGACCATTGATTTCACGGTCGAGTCCAAAGCACCGCCACTCACTTCAATGTTCAAGGATGTCTATGCGGTCGGTGAGCCTGAACCGGAACCCGTCCGCACCCGTATTGATCGCGTACTTTCCAGGGATGAAGCATAATGGTTGCCATGACTTACCGCGATGCGCTGCGTAAAGCGCTTGATGATGCCATGGCTGAAGACAACTCCATTGTCGTTATCGGCGAGGAAGTTGGCCGCTATGGCGGTGCCTATGGCGTAACAAAAGATCTGATTGGCAAATATGGTGCGGACCGGCTTATCGATACGCCGATTTCCGAGCCTGCAATCATTGGCGCTGCTGTTGGCGCTGCCATGACCGGTCTGCGCCCGGTCGCGGAGTTGATGTATATCGACTTTCTGGGCATGACCATGGATCAGCTCGCCAATCAGGCGGCAAAAATCCGTTACATGTTCGGCGGACAGATTGGCGTGCCGATGGTTCTGCGCACGCAAGGCGGCACCGGACGTTCCGCAGGTGCACAGCATTCGCAGAGTTTGGAAGCATGGATCATGCACACGCCGGGCTTGCGGCTTGTCATGCCTGCAACCGTGCAGGACGCCTATCATCTGCTGCGCCAGAGCCTGACAAAGCCAGATCCGGTGGTCTTTATCGAGCACAAGGCGCTGTATACCCGTAAAGAAGAGGTCGATCTTGACGCTGAGCCGCTTGAATGGGGCAAGGCGGCGGTGCGCCGTACGGGCAAGGATCTGGTTATCGTTACCTATTCGCGCCAGCTTCATTATGCGCTGGATGCTGCCGAAAAGCTGGCCGCGAAAGGCATTGAAGCGACTGTCATCGACCTTCGCACGCTCAACCCGCTCGACTTTGATACGATCCGCGAACATGTCCAACGCGTCGGCAAAGCCATGGTTGTTTCCGAAGGCGTTATGACGGCGGGTGTTGCGGCCGAGCTTTCGGCACGTATTACGGAAGAATGCTTCGACTATCTGGAGCAACCTGTCGTGCGTGTTGCGGGCGAGGATATTCCGATTTCTGTTTCGCAGGATCTGGAAGCCGGAAGTGTACCGACAGCGGACCTTATTCGGTCGGTCGCGGAGAGAATGCTGTCATGACAGAACGAATTCTCAAAATGCCGCGTCTTGGTGAAACGATGGAAGAGGGCAAGATCGTCGGCTTCCTCATCAATCCGGGCGACAGTTTCAAGCGCGGTGATTCAATCATTGAGATTGAAACCGACAAGACGGTTGCCGAGTTTCCCGCGCTCGGCGACGGCAAGCTGAATGAGTGGATTGGATCCATTGGGGATCATGTTGTGGTTGGTGCGCCATTGGCGAGCATCGATATAGGCAATGGTCCTGACTGGACGGAGGAGGGTAGCGAGAGCACCTCTTCTCCGAAAGAACCGGTTGCACCAGCCCCCGCGAAGGCAGCCGGTTCACAGAATAATCAGGTTGTGACCGACCTTGATATGCCGCGTCTCGGTGAAACGATGGAAGAGGGGCGTATCGTCCGCTGGTTGAAAGCTGCAGGTGATAGTTTTGAGCGCGGCGAAGCCATTCTCGAGATAGAGACAGACAAGACGGTTGCCGAGTTCCCGGCCCTTGTCAGTGGTAAGCTTGTCGAGGTTCTACGCACTGAAGGCGACATGGTAAGCGTTGGCGATGCCATTGCCCGCGTTGAAGTGGCCGCGAATTCAATCACGCAAAAGATCGAAGTCGAAATGCCAGTGGAGACTGCTAAAGAGCCCACAGCTGTGCGCCCTGCAAAGACATTGAGCCATGATCAACGTACGCGTGCGACCCCGCTTGCACGCAGGCTGGCGCGCCAGAAGGGCATAGACATCAACACGCTTTCAGGCTCGGGTCGCCGTGGTCGGATTGAGAAGGAAGATATTCTTGCAGCGTCCGGCAGTTCGGCAGCAAGTGGTGATGTGAATTTTGTTCAACTCGCAGGCGGTCGTGTTGCTTACACCGACATCGGTCCTAAAAACGCACGGGTTTTCGTGCTGTTGCATGGCTTTTCTGGTGATCGGACGACATGGAGCAACGTCGCATCCGGATTGCGCAGGGCAGGCTTCCGGGTGATCGCACCTGATCTTCCGGCGCATGGATTGACGACGATTAATGCGGCAAATTCAGACCAGTTAAGCGCGTTTCTCCCTGCCTTCTTAGATGCGCTATCGATTGATAAAGTAGATGTGGTTGCACATTCTCTTGGTGCGGTAGCTGCGAGCGTGTTTGCTCTTGATCATTCTGATCGTGTAAAAACGCTTACACTTTTGGCACCTGCGGGTCTTGGTTCTGAGATCGACGCAGGATTTATCTCTGGCATGGCGCAGGCTACGACGGCAGGCGAGATAACGCATCTTCTGCGTCGCATTGCGGCAAAGCCTGTGGAGCTTTCGCCAGCGCTGGCGGCAGAGTTTGCCGCAACGATGGCTAAGGGACGCTTGAAAGAACTGGCGGATGCGGTCGTCGGATCGTCAGGGCAGCGCACGGACATTATTTCATCGCTGGAAAAGCTTTCGCGTTCAATGCCTGTCCGCGTGCTGTTCGGCCTTCAGGATCGCATTATTCCATGGCAACAAGTGACTTGCTTGCCACCATCAATCGGCGTTCACTTTCTGACCCAGTCCGGACATATGCCGCAATGGGATCAAGCGAAGGATGTGATTGATCTGGTTTTGAGTTTTGCAGGAGGCTCTAATGACTGATGTAAAATTACGTCTTAAGGAAGCCCAGTCGCGACTAGGTACTTTCGCAAAAGCTTCGCCCGAACTCATGTCCGGTTTTGCCAAAGTCAGCAAAACTGCAACGGCTGCGGGGACATTTTCTTCTGCACAGCGCGAGCTGATTGCGGTCAGTATCGCTGTTGGTAAAGGCTGCGAAGATTGCATTCTGTATCATGTGGATGCTGCCATTCGTCATGGTGCCACTGAAAAGGAGTTGGTCGAAGCGCTTGAGGTTGCTGTCGAAATGGGTGGCGGTCCGGCTGTGGTCTATGCGGGAAAAGCACTAGAGGCATTTCGCGGATTAAGTTGAACCACTGCATGGTGATGCATTTCGAGGACTGGAGGCGTCTTCGGAATGGCATTTGGGAGGATTTGAATGGCTTATTTTCTGACCGCCGATGGAGGCACGGAAAGTATCCGCGCGCGGGTCTATGATCTTTCCGGCACATGTCTGGCAAGTGCTGCCGTGCCCTATGAAACGAAGTTTTCAAGCGGGGCGCGTGCAGAGCAGAACCCCGAAGATTGGTGGTCTTCCTTTGTTCAGGCGGCACGCAAAGCCATATCAGAATCTGCAATTGATCCTGCCGCAATTGAGGCTATCACGCTTGCAACAACCAGCTGCACCGTTGTGGCTCTTGATGCGGATGGTAAGCCACTGCGTCCGTCGATCATCTGGATGGATGTTCGGGCAAGTCGGGAGGCTGATGCGGTCCTCGCTACCGGCGATGATGCGCTTCTGGCGAATGGCGGCGGACACGGCCCGGTTTCGGCAGAGTGGATGATCCCCAAGGCGTTGTGGATCGCACGCAATGAGCCGGAAATATTCGAGAAGGCAGAAACCATCTGCGAATATCAGGATTTCATGACGCTGCGTTTAACGGGCGAAAAGGCTGCGAGCCTCAACAATGTTTCTTTGCGCTGGCATTATTCTATAGATCGAGGTGGCGTTCCGAAGACACTTCTGGAGAAACTGGGTCTTGAAGCGCTCTTGCAAAAATGGCCGTCGCGGGTGGTTGCACCCGGCGAAGTGATCGGTACGCTTTGCGCATCAGCTTCCTCTGAACTTGGTCTTAGCCAGACAGTAAAGGTGGTGCAGGGGGGCGCGGACGCGCTGATTGGCATGATTGGACTTGGCGTTGCAAAGCCAGGGCAGCTTGCTTTGATAACCGGTTCATCGCACTTGCAATTTGGTGTTTCAGACAAGCCTTTGCATGCCCCCGGCATATGGGGAAGCTATCCCGATGTAGTCTATCCGAAACGTTATATCATTGAAGGTGGTCAGACATCGACGGGTTCGATAATTGCCTGGCTGGGCCGCATGATGAATGGCACCATGGATATGGAGGAACTCAACCGAAAGGCCGCAGCGCTTGAGCCCGGTGCGGATGGGCTTCTGGTGCAAGATCACTTTCAGGGCAATCGCACGCCTTATACCGACCCGCTGTCGCGTGGAGCAATTGTTGGCCTGACGCTCGCACATGAACCACACCATATTTTCCGTGCGATCATGGAGGGTATCAGTTTCGGTACACGCGCTATTCTCGATGCCATGGCGGACGCTGGTTATCGTGGGCAGGAGATTACTGTCGGTGGTGGCGCGAGTTCTTCGCCGCTTTGGCTGCAAATTCATGCCGATACTGCTGGATTACCCGTCTGCGTGCCACAGTCGCGAGATGCGCCATCGGTAGGAGCAGCCGTTCTTGCTGCTCATGGTGCTGGTCATTTTGCAACTATTGATGATGGTATTGCAGCCATGGTCAAGCCTGGTACGCGCATTGAGCCACGCCCGCGCGAAACGGCCATCTATAATGAGATTTATCAGCAATATCGTGAGCTCTATCCAGCTTTAAAATCGGTTCGTGGAACGTGAGATTGTCATGATGAAAGACTTTCAACTGATTGGTAAGAGCGCTGTCATTACGGGCGGTGCGAAAGGCATCGGATGCGCAATCGCTGAGCTTTTTGTCGAGGCGGGCGCAGATGTTATCATCACCGACCGCGATGAAGCTGCTGGCAAAGCGACTGTTGCCGAGCTCAATGTGCTGCGTGTTTCGTCTGCGCGATTATACGTACTCGACGTCACGGATAGAAATGCTGCTGAGCGAGTTGCAGAGGCAATTTCCAATGAAATTGGCGTGCCGGATATTTTGATCAACAATGCTGGTATTGTCAAAAATGCTGCCGCAAGCGATGTCACCGAAGACGATTGGCGGGCAGTTATCGACGTCAACTTGAATGGTGTTTTCTTTTGCGCGCAAGCATTTGGAAAGCGAATGGCTGCAGCTGGTCGCGGCTCAATCGTCAATATCTCATCAATGTGCGGCGAGATCGTTGTCTATCCGCAGCCGCAGATAGCCTACAATGCCGCAAAAGCTGGCGTTAATCTCGTGACTAAATCGCTAGCTGTTGAATGGGCAAAACAGGGCGTGCGCGTAAACGCGGTCGCACCTGGTTACACCGCGACAGAATTAACGCTTGCAGGTCGAAGCAATGAAGAATGGTTTTCTACATGGCTGGCGATGACGCCACAGGGACGACTGGGGGAACCACGCGAGATTGCCAATGCAGTTCTTTTTCTTGCATCCGACGCCGCAAGCTTTGTCACAGGCACCGTGCTGAATGTTGATGGTGGCTATACCGCCCTTTGATTTCTGGAGGATAAAATGACTGAACATGCGAAGACAGCGCTGATAACAGGTGCGAGCCGTGGCATCGGACGTGCCATTGCTATCGGCATGGCCAAGCGCGGATTTGACGTTGCTATCAACGATATTGAACGCCAGAAAGAAGCTTTGGAAGAAGTTGCAAAGGAAATCGAAACGGTCGGTCGCCGTTCGCTCGCCGTTTATGCTGATGTCAGCAACAAAACCGATGTTGAAGCCATGGTGCAGAAGACCATGGATACGTTTGGCAGGATTGATGCCGTCATTAATAATGCAGGCATTCTGATTGCCAGCGATGTCGAGCATCTCAAGGAAGAGCATTGGGATAGCGTGCTTGATGTAAACGCTAAGGGTACATTTCTGGTCATTCAGGCTGTTTTACCTCACATGAAGAAGCAGAAATACGGTCGCATCGTGAATATAGCATCCATTGGGGGCAAGCATGGGGCACCGGAGCAGGCACATTATTCAGCCTCGAAGGCTGCGGTGATGGGCTTCACACGTGTCTTGGCACAGGAGGTTGGCACTTTCGGTATCACCGCCAATTGTGTCTGCCCGGGAATTATTCTGACTGATATGGGCCGCGTCAATCTCGATGATCGGATTGTTCGTGAGGCATGGCAGGAAAAGACTGCGCTGCGTCGGATTGGAGACCCTGAGGACGTTGTAGGACCAGTGGCATTTTTGGCTTCGGACGACGCGGCCTTCGTGACCGGTCAAAGCCTCAATGTCGATGGCGGTATTGTTCTAAGCTAGGTTTTCTTCTTAAAACACACCCGATATTTTCTTTGAAAGTATCTATGGCGAAATGCGAGTTTTGCCATAGGTGTTCAAATTGCTGACCTTTCGACCAACTAGAGCGTTTCCCATTTTGATTGGATCGAGAGAAGCGCCCTAAGTATTTGTTTTATTGCATTATATTTCGAAAAGCCGCTATGCACTTTTGCTGGAAATGCACTACACGCTGCTCAGCAGAATGCTGGTTTCGCTATTCGTTACACCTTCGATTGTTCGCACTTCACGTAAAACACGGTCAAACTCGTGAAGACTTTCCGCATGTATGACTGCAACCAAATCCCATGATCCATTTGTGGTATGGAGCGTGCGTATCTGTGGCAATCCCCGTAAGAGTTTTATGACCTTTGTCGTCGAACGGCCTTGCACCTCAATCAGCATGATCGCGTGCACAACACCATCATCATAATCCTGTCGCACCCGGATGGTGAAGCCCAGTGCTGCACCTGTTTCGAGCAGCCGGTCGAGGCGTGCCTGTACAGTCCCGCGTGAGACACCCAGAATTGTTGCTAGTTTTGAGAGCGGCGCGCGACCATCCTCTCTTAGAATAGCAATGAGCTTATGGTCCAGTTCGTCAAAAATATGCATAGCATTTTTTACATTTTGACTGTGCAAATTGCTAGAACTTTTACAATTGACCCAGCAGTTTTACAATTTTAACTGACTTTATGCCCTCTTAATCTGCCTCTTAGAGTTATGGTGGAGGAGCGTGTTACGATGTTGAGAGAGCGGGAAAAAAGTCCGATCAGACTGCAGAACATTGCGCCGACATCTTTTCCTTCGTCGAAGCACAACACACTCTAAACCTTTGTTTTTACGCATGTCTTTCACGATATGCTTTAGCAGTGAGCACCGTCTGAGAATGAGCAGGCCATCTGTACAAAGTCCAAAATCGGTCGTTATGATCCGGCCACACCATTTTACGCCCAATGCGCAGACCGCAAAAGACAATGCATTTCAGTCCATTGATGAACGGCGTTCGGCTGAAGCTCTGGCCAAAGCAGCTTTTGACGAAGTGACGGTCATGGCTGAAGGATTGGCCGATGCGGGTGTAACGGTACATCTGTTTGAAGATGAAACGCAGGCACTGCCGGATTCCGTTTTTCCGAATAATTGGTTTTCAACCCATTCGGGCGGACATGTCGCTATTTATCCGATGTTTTCGGAAAGCCGCCAGAAAGAACGCCGCCCGGATGTTATCGAGATGCTGAAACGGGATTATCGCGTTCAGGATGTTATTGATTATTCGGGACTCGAACGAGATCACTTCTATCTCGAAGGCACTGGTGCCATGGTCCTCGATCATATTGGTCGCGTTGCCTATGCAGCACGCTCGAACCGCACGAATGAAGTGGCACTGGAACGGTTCTGCACGCATTTCAATTTTGAGCCGATGGTTTTTGATGCGCTCGATTCGTCGGGAAAGCCGATTTATCACACCAATGTGCTGATGTGCATCGGTGCGGATTACGCGCTGGTCGGCACTGATATGATCACCGATCCGGCACGCCGTCAGGAGATTGTTGATCGCTTGCAGGAAACAGGTCGCACCGTCATACATCTGTCAGCTGCACAGATCGGCGAATTTGCAGGAAATGCCATCGAATTGGAAGGCCGGGATGGCCGGGTTCTCGCTCTTTCAGCACGCGCCTATGCCGCTCTGAGCAAGGCGCAGATTGAGACAATTGAGCAGACTGCAAAGCTGCTGCCATTCGCTGTACCAACGATTGAGCTGGCAGGCGGATCTGTTCGCTGCATGTTGGCCGGTATTCATCTTTCGCGCCGCACAACAAATGGCACACATTTGCTTTACGCAACAACAAGAGCCAGCTAGATAGGCTCCAGCTTAAATGAGGGTAACCTTCAATGTCTTCTAACAGACCCGTTTATGAGTTTAATTCGATCATCGTCCGTGAGCCTTCGCGCTCTGTGGTGAATGGTCTTCGCGCGCTGGATAGCGGCAATCCGACCTATGAAGGCGTGAAGGCCGAGCATGACGCCTATATCGCTGCCATGCGCGCAGCAGGCGTCGAAGTCACAATCCTTCCGGCACTCGAAGAATTCCCTGATTCCATCTTCGTTGAGGATCCAGCGCTTACTTTCACAGAAGGTGCTATTCTGCTGCGTCCAGGTGCTCTAACGCGCGTTGGTGAAACAGCTTTGATCGAACCAACGCTTCGCAACATGTTCGACACGGTTATCGATCTTCCAGAACCGGGTTTTGCTGATGGTGGTGACGTTCTGACAACCCAGAAGAGCGTGATGATCGGCCTTTCCGCCCGCACTGACAAGGCGGGCGCTGCGGCTCTCATTGCAAGCCTCGAAAAGATCGGTCGCAAGGGTGAAGTTGTTTCGACACCGGAAGGTGTTCTTCATTTCAAAACTGACTGCTCGCTGGTTGATGACGAAACCGTTCTTTCCACGAGCCGCCTTGCTAAGTCCGGTGTGTTTTCGGGCCTTCGTCAATTGATCGTGCCGGAAGGTGAAGAGGCGGCTGCCAATGCGCTGCGTGTCAATGACGTTGTGATGGTTGGCTCCGACTTCCCACGTACCATCGAATTACTGGACAAGAGCGGCTATAACGTGGTTCCACTTAAGACCACGGAAATCGGCAAAATTGATGCTGGCCTTTCCTGCATGTCGCTTCGCTGGTATCGCAAATAATTCTGATGGCTCGGGGGCATCCGCTCCTGAGCCGTTTTATCTCTGCATTCCTCATGCCTGTTTCTATCCAAAAACAGGCCGCTACAAAAATATAAGGAGAACGGGAACATGGTTGGTTTTAAAGGGAAAATTGCTGGCGCGATTGCGCTTATTGCATTGGCCGGTGGCGCTGCTCAGGCTGAAAAGCTTCGTCTCGGTATGACGCCTGAGCCATATATGCCTTTCACGCAGGTCAATGCGGCAGGCGAATGGGAAGGGCTGGAAGCAGACCTTTCAAGCGCGCTTTGCGATAAGCTTGCAGACAAGTGCGAATTCAAGTCCATGGCATGGGATGGTCTCATTCCTTCGCTGACCGAAAACAAGGTGGACTTCATCATTGGTGCGTTTTCGGTCACCGATGAGCGTCGCAAGGTCGTTGATTTCAGCACGCCTTATTACACCGAAGGCACGGTCGTTGTGGGTGCAAAGTCGGATACCGACAAGGTTGGCACGGTCGCTGCAAGCGACGGTTCCGGTGAAGTTGTCGATCAGGCAGCCCTGTCTGGCAAGATTGTCGGTGTTCAGACATCAAGCGTGCAGTCGGCTTACATGACCAAGTATCTGCCGGATGTTTCCCTCAAAAGCTACGATACAGCTGATAATTCGGTTGCTGATCTTGTTGCGGGTCGCGTTGACTATGTTCTTGCACCTGATTTGTTCGTGCAGAACTTCCTGAAAACCCCACAGGGTGCAGATTACGAAATCAAGCTGCTCACACCGAAGAATGTTGTTTTGGGCGAAGGTGTTGCCTATGCAGTTCGCAAGGGTGACACGGAAACGCTTGGAAAAGTCGATGCAGCACTCGCTGAACTCGACAAGGACGGCACACTTAAGGCGCTGGTCGATAAGTGGATTTTCGAACAGAAGTAATTTTGATTGGAAGCGGACGCCGGCAACGGCGTTCGCTCTACAGCATCGGCCAAAAATCGGAATCGTTTTTTCAGAGCCGATGCGTAGGTTCAAAAATTCATAGCTTTTCTGCGTTTCGATACGAATAGAAAATCCTCTGAATTATTTTCCTGTTTGATCGGATTATTGTCCATGGATTCTTATTGGCAACTGCTAGCCTGGGGAAGTGAGGGCTGGGGAGACGAGTTTGCGCACGGACTTCTGATGACCTTGCAGGTCTCAGCTGTGGCATTTGCAGTCTCGTTTGTTTTTGGTCTTATGGGGGCCTCCGGGAAGCTTTCGCGCAATCGCTTCATAAAAGCTATTGCAGATTTATACACGACAGTTGTACGCGCTCTGCCGGAGCTGCTTGTTATCCTGTTGCTCTATTTTTCTGTCGCGACAGGTGCCGAAAAGTTGCTCAAAGCGACAGGTTTTGTTGGAAACAACTTTCAGTTCAGCGCCTTTTGGGCTGCGATCATAGCACTCGCATTCGTCAATGGCGCGTTTATGACGGAGGTGCTGCGTGCTTCCTATCTGGCTATCCCACGGGGGCAAATTGAGGCTGCACTCTCTATCGGCATGCGTCGCCGTCAGATATTCCTACGTGTCACTTTTCCGCAAATGATGCGTCATGCGGTTCCCGGCATTGGCAATCTTTGGCTGTCGATCACCAAGGAAAGCGCCATCATTTCAGTTCTCGGATCATTCCACGAATTGCTCTATACGGGCTACCGTGCAGCCGCATCCACCAAGCAATATGTTTTCTTCTATGGCCTCACAGCATTTCTGTTTCTGTGCATTACGCTGGTTTCGGTTCTGGTGATCATACAGCTCGAAAAGCGCCTGAGCAGGGGGCACGGATGATGGAATCGATCACAAAAATCATTGAGTTCCTGCCTCCGCTGATTAAAGCACTGCCGCTTACGCTGCTTTTGACGGCGACCGCCGGTATTATTGGCCTGGTTTTTGGAACGCTGAGTGCACTGGCGCTTCTTTCGAAACGCCGCATTCTGAAATGGCCAGCTTTCAGCTATACGTTTATTTTCCGGGGTACACCGCTTCTGGTGCAGCTTTATCTGATCTATTACGGGCTAGGGCAAATCCTGCCGGGCACATGGGTCAGACACAGCTTTCTCTGGCCCTATATGCGTGACGGCTTGTGGTATGCAGTGTTTGCACTAAGCCTTAATCAGGGTGCCTACAATGCAGAAGTCATTCGCGGTGCCATCAAATCAATCCCACGTGGGCAGATTGAAGCAGCTCTCTCCATTGGTATGAGCCGTTTCAAAGTGTTGCGCCGCATAACTTTACCACTGGCATTCCGTCATTGTATGCCGGTTCTGACCAGTGATCTTATTATCCTGCTCAAATCCACTTCTCTCGCTTCAACGATCACCATCATGGAAGTGATGGGCACGGCGCGCGCCCTTCAGCGCAGCTCCTTGTCGATTTTTGAACCACTGATTGCGGCAGGCATTCTTTATTTCACCGTTGTGTTCATCCTTACCCGGATCATGAATGTGGTTGAACGGCGCATGAGTGGCTCACGCGCGTCGATGGTCTGATCTGATTCAGGAGAAATTCAAAATGAAGCCCATGGCACTCAAGGTCGAAAATATTCATAAGAGCTTCGCTGGTGTTGAAGTTCTCAAAGGCATCTCATTTGAAGCCAGAAAAGGCGATGTCATATCGCTTATCGGTAGCAGTGGTTCCGGTAAAAGCACCTTGTTGCGCTGCATCAATTATCTGGAAACACCGGATAAGGGTGAGATTGCAGTGGCGGGCGAAGTTATCCGCACCAAAGTCGACCGCGATGGCAAATCTCATGCTGCCGATCTGCGACAGCTTGAGCATATTCGCACGCGCCTTGGCATGGTCTTCCAGAGCTTCAATCTGTGGTCTCATCGCACGATCATTGAAAATATTATCGAAGGCCCAATCCATGTTCTGGGCATGTCCAAAGCCGAAGCAATCGCCGATGCAGAGGTTTTGATGGAAAAAGTGGGCATCACCCCCAAACGCGATCAGTATCCGACCCAGCTTTCGGGCGGCCAGCAACAGCGAGCCGCGATAGCGCGTGCGCTGGCAATGAAACCCGAAGTTATGCTGTTTGACGAACCGACTTCGGCACTCGATCCTGAGCTTGTGACGGAAGTTCTGCAAGTCATCAAGAAACTTGCAGAAGAAGGCCGGACGATGGTGATGGTAACGCATGAAATGGCGCTTGCGCGCGATATTTCAAGCGAAGTCATCTTCCTGCATCAGGGGTTGGTTGAGGAGCGCGGTTCACCTGATATTGTTATGCGTGATCCGAAGTCGGCACGACTGCGCCAGTTTCTGCACATGAATTGAGTGAGGGTATTATGACCGATAATAATCTGGGTGCATTTGCCGACGAACTCAAAGCGATCCGCAGACATCTGCACAGCATTCCCGAACTGGGATTGGAGGAAGTGGAAACCTCCAACTATATAGCAGCCCGGTTGCAGGAATGGGGCTATGAACTGAGCCGCGGCCTTTCGAAGACTGGCATTGTTGCCTCTCTGCGTCGCGGAAATTCAAACCGCTCCATTGGTTTCCGTGCTGATTTCGACGCGCTGCCGATTTTGGAAGAAACCGGATTGCCTTATGCAAGTAAGAACACCGGCAAAATGCATGCTTGCGGCCATGATGGTCATACAGCAATGCTTTTGGGGGCGGCTTGGTCGCTTGCGCAGGATGAAGATTTTTCCGGAACCGTTCATTTTATTTTCCAGCCTGCCGAAGAAAACTATGGTGGTGCGCAGATCATGATCGAAGAAGGGCTCTTCGAGCGCTTTCCCTGCGATCAGGTTTTTGCGCTGCACAATTGGCCGGGTCTGGAAGCTGGAAAGTTTGCTTCAAAAGCTGGTCCGATTGCCGCTTCCATTGATGCGCTGACATTGACAGTGAAGGGCAGCGGCGGACATGGAGCGGAGCCTGAAAAGACGATCGACCCGATTGTGGTCGCATCGAGCATCGTTATGGCCTTGCAAACGATTGTTGCCCGCAACGTCCCGCCGCATCAGGCAAGCGTGATAACTGTCGGTGCGTTTAACTCTGGCGCGGTGTGCAACGTTATACCGGATACCGCCAAACTTGAAATCTCGATGCGTGCGACTGATCCTGTCATCCGCAAGACCTTGCGGGATAAGGTCGAGCAAGTGGCAAAGATGCAGGCCGCAAGCTATGGCGCTGATGTAAGCTTGGACTGGATGACGGGCTATCCGGCTACCATCAATGATGCGGCAGCATTTGAGCTGGCAAAAGCGACTGTTTCCCGACATTTCGGCGAAGACGCTTTTGAAGAACTGGATAAGCCATTCATGGGCAGTGAGGATTTTTCTTTCATGCTCGAAAAGACGGCTGGCGCTTATCTCCTGATCGGAAATGGTGATAGTTCTGGTCTTCACACCGCGACTTATAATTTCAATGATGAGATTCTTGAGCGTGGCGTATCCTTTTTCATCCATCTTGCGAAAGACATACTGAGCGCCAAGCTCTAACTTGTGACTTCGTCCGTCAGTCTTTGGTGGACGAAGCCATTGCCTGCAAAATGATAACTGTTGATGCTGCACCGGGATCAATGTGTCCAAGGGATCGTTCACGAAGGCGTGCTGCGCGCCCTTTCGTTGCGATCATGGAGCGGGTCGAATTGGCACCGTTAGTTGCAGCCTGAACAACTTTTCCCCAGAACTCGCGGAAGTTCAGATTTTCGGATGCGGCAGTTTGAGCGGCTTCTGCTGCAGGTAGCCATGCATCAAGCATCGTCTTGTCGCCGCGCTGGCCCTGGCCGCGCTCACGAATGCCAACCCCAATCGCTTCGATAATGATGGCGCAGGTTGCAGGATCAAGACTATCGCGACCCACTGTTGCAAGGGCTGCGCGGCGGAACCCGGTTGCATAAAGTGGCCCGGTCGATGCTCCCACCGCATTAATAAAAGCAGTTGCGGCCGTATTCAGAACCTTGGAAATATCGGCTTCATTCAGATCAAGCTGAATGAGCTCGCGCCTCACGGCCTTGAACCCAAGATCCATGGTTGTTCCATGGTCGCCATCACCGATAGCGCCATCAAGTTCAGACAGCCGGTCTTTGTCAGCTTCAATCGCCGTCGAAACTGCATCAAACATGTTTGCAAGACGACGAGCTACTGTTTCCGACATGAAATTTCTCCTCAGACCTTACAACGATAATCCGCGTTTCTCATTATAAGGAATATGCTAATTTACTCACGGTAGACCAGAAAACACAACATAAGCAGCGTGTTAGCCAATTTTAAGGCTGGCTGTTTCACAAGGATGCAGCAACAGCTCTGTCAGTTCCTGGTCAAGATGAAGGATAGATATTGAAGCACCGACCATGTCTAGAGACGTGCAATAGTGCCCTATCCAATTGGCTTCGATATGGATATTTTTGGCCTCTAACCGCTGCGCCACACGTCGATAGAGAACATAAAGTTCCATCAGCGGTGTCGCTCCAAAGGAGTTGACCAGAACGGCAACACGATCACCGGACACAGCCTTCATTTCGTTGAAGATTCTGTCCATGATGCTGTCAACGATCTCATCAGCCTGTCGGATACGATCACGTGATACACCCGGTTCGCCGTGAATGCCGACGCCTATCTCCATGTCGTCAGGACCGATTTCGAAATTATGCCGTCCGGTTTGCGGTAAAGAACCAGGTTCCAGTGCAACGCCGATTGTGTAGGTACGCGCATTGGCTTTGCGTGTTGTCACTTCGCAGGCTTCGAGTGAAAGTCCCTTATCGCAGGCCGCACCCGCTATCTTGAAAACGAAGAAATTGCCTGCCACACCACGCCGACCGTCCTTGTCGTCAATAGGTGATGAGGCAATGTCGTCGGTTGTCAGAACAGTCCTGATCCTCACTCCTTTTTCTTCGGCCATTTCCGCAGCCATCTCGAAGTTCATCACATCGCCCGCATAGTTGCCATAGACGAAGAGAACACCTTCGCCATTAGATGCAGCGAGTGCACATTGAACGATAGGGTCGGGCGGTGGGGAGGAAAATACGTTGCCGACGGCCACTGCGTCGGCAAGTCCCTTGCCGACATAGCCGAGGAAACATGGCTCATGTCCAGCACCCCCGCCAATCACAAGCCCGACTTTGCCTGGGCGTGGACCGTCACGCGCAACGAGCGCACGATTGGAGTCGCCGATTGGCTGGAGGAATTTGCCATGCGCCCTCACAACGCCATCGAGCATTTCCTCAACCACTTCATTTGGGTTGTTAAGCAGCTTTTTGACACGCATACGGAAGGCCGCAGGGATCTGGCTGGCTTTGGGGCGCTGCGAAAGGCGGGTATCAAGATCAATGACGCTATCCGCGCGCAAAATCCCGAGGCCGGTGGCTGCATCAGTAACCAGCAAATTGATATAGCCACCACGAAGCGCTGCCAGAAGTGCTGGTACTTTGTCAAAGCCACCGGCGACCGCAATACGTGTTTGTATCTGGCGCAGCTTATCGAGTGATATGCCGATTGTGCGGCCATCAAGCGGACCGGCAACCGGCTTTCCACGCTCATCGATAAAGCGTCCGGCGACAACGCCAACTGCACCTGCTGCAAGATATTGCTGCAAGGAGACGGATTCAAAAAAACCACTTGTATGAATGGTGGAGTTTGAACGAAGCGAAGCAACGCCAAACATTATGCGATTGGCATTTTCGAGCGTCGCGAATTGTTCCTGGATCAAAGGTTCTTCAAGCAGTACATTTTTTACGGTTGGCGAGCGAACCATAGCGGGTGCGGTGATGTTGACGCAACGCGCAGCTACGGCTTCGGCAAGCACAGCGGCGCAGCGCTCAGGCGTATATGCAAATGATGCAGTTGTCCCGCCTGTTGCCTGCACTACGGTTACATCTTGCAGTGCCGCAATATCGGTATGCTCAGCCACAGCCAGAACGGTTCGTCCCCAGGCGACAGCAACTGTATCGCCTGATTTGAGCGTTTTGTTGAGTGCATGTGCACCCGCAACGCCAAGGCGGTCAATCAAAGGACGGGCATTGTCATCGTGTGGGATGATAAGGCAATCCGTCAGGCCAAAATGACGTTTCAACTCTTGGGCCACGGACAAGGATTCAAGCCAGCCGCCACCGATTGAAATATTGACGATGCCCTTTTCGCGCGCTTCAGCCAGATAACTGTTCACGGTCGCACGTGAGATGCCCATAACATCGGCAATCTCGCTCTGTGTCAGACCGTCTTCGTAGTAAAGCCAACAGGCCCACACATAGGGGTCATCGCCATAACGCATCGGAATCGTGAACGAATTCTCGCTGGCATTTGCCTTTGGCTTGCCGAGCTTGCGCGATGTATTGGGCTTGAGCGTCATGCGGTTTTCTGTTGCCTCTCTCCTGCCCAGCAAACATGAAAGTGTTCAAACGCAATTGCAACATAGGCAAGCAAATTTGGCGTCTGAACGTGTGAACCCACACAGTTTTCAGACGCCAAATTCAAAATCGAGACAGAAAACCTACTGCAAGCGGCTCTTTGCCTGTGATGCAAGGTCGTTCAGAATCAGCGCACAGGATGTAGCGCCCGCATCAAGAACACCCACCGAGCGTTCACCAAGGCGGCTTGCGCGTCCAATTTTTGCGACCAGATTAAGCGTCGAGTCACGGCCAGCGTCTGCTGCTGCCGATAATGCATCCAAGCTTTCAGCAAAAGACTGGCCTTTGCTATTGGCTTCGTCAAAAGCATTAATCGCTGGGATCAGCGTGTCGAGCAGTGTCTTGTCGCCAAGCTTTGCCGAACCGATTGACTGAATTCCGTCCAAACCCGCATGAAGCATAAGGCTAAAAGTTGCCGCATCGATGTTTTCGACGCCTTCCAGCTTTTCCGCGAATTCATTGAACATCACGCCATAAAGCGGACCCATCGAGCCACCGATTTCAGTGAGAAGAACGGTTCCAAGCGTATCCAAACCTTCGGCAAGTGTTACGTCTTTGCCGCGTAGGCGTTCGGCTGCGAGGCCGAAACCCTTGGCCATGTTCACGCCGTGGTCGCCATCGCCGATCTTGCCGTCGATTTCACTCAGATAGGCTTTATTTTCGATAATCCGGTCTGCAAGCGAAAGAACGATTTCACCCGATCCGGCATTTTTGAAAGTCTGCATGATATGTGTCTTTCTTATAGAACGGCTGTGCAGCGGGCTTCGACATCCAGCAGGGCCTTCAGTTCATCATCCAGCGCCATGATTGTCAGTGTCGCACCAACCATCTCAAGCGAAGTGAAATAGTTGCCGACATAGGTACGGTAAACCTTGAGGCCGCGCGCCGTAATTTCCTGCTCAATCGTATCATTGAGAATGTAGAGTTCATTGACCGGCGTCGCACCCAGACCTGAAACCAGAACAGCCACTTCTGTGCCTTGCGGCAGATCATGATCGTCGAGAACGATCTTGCTCATATCTTTGGCAACTTCATCGGCGCGCTTGAGCGGCTCAACGCGCACACCCGGCTCGCCATGGTGACCAATGCCGACTTCCATCGTGCCAGGCTCAATCTGGAAGTTTGGATGGCCAACGGCTGGCAATGTGCATGGACCAAGACCAACGCCGATCGAACGGCAATTATCGATGGCCTTCTGCGCCGTGGCTTGAACTTCCTGTAGACTTGCGCCCGATGCAGCCTTTGCGCCGCCAATCTTCCACATGAAGATTTCGCCGGCAACGCCGCGGCGTTTTTCGCGTTCTTCTGCGGGTGCTGAGCAAACATCATCGTTGGCGACAACGGTCAGAACTTCAATTCCGGCCTTGGCGGCAAGCTTGATCGCCATTTTGACGTTCATGTTGTCGCCGGCATAGTTGCCGTAGAGACAGACGACGCCCTTGCCACCATTGGCTTCGCGCGCAGCATCATAAAAGCTCTTGGCAGTCGGCGACGAGAATAGCTCTCCGACGGCAACTGCATCGAGCAGGTTTTTGCCTGTATAACCAATGAATGCAGGTTCATGACCAGAACCGCCGCCGGTAATAACGCCGACTTTGCCCTCAAAAGGTGCGCCCTGAGCGACAACCACGCGCGGGTTTTCCGTCGATAGCCGCACAAGGTCTTTATGCGCTTTGACGAAACCTTTGACTGTATCTTCGACAACTTCATCCGGGTTATTGATAAATCTTTGCATTTTGCACCTATGAAAGGCGAGAGATCAGTTCCCGCTCTATAATTGTAAAGCTTAGCTCGCGGCCCCGGGCCGTTTGGTTTTTAGAGCGCGTTTCTATCTGATTGCATCAGATCGGCGCTCTCAATATTTGTGTTAACGCGCATCTTTGTCCGAAAACCGTTTCACACTTTTCGGGATGTGCTCTAAAGAATTGTGTAGCCACCATCGATAAGAAGGTCGGCACCATTTATCATGTCGGCACCGCTTGAGCTTAGAAATACGGCTGCGGCCGCAATTTCTTGCGGGTATGCAAAGCGTCCTGCCGGAATTCGCTTCTTAGCGGCTTCGCCCTTTTCACCGCTCCAAGCTTTTTTGCCCAGTTCCGTAAGAACAATGGTTGGCGAAAGCGTGTTGACGGTGATGCCGTATTTGCCCCATTCGGCTGCAAAGGTCTTCGACATGCCGATAACGCCAAATTTCGATGCGCAATAAGCGACATGATCTTCAATGGCGACAGTTCCAGCCTGTGATGCAAGATTGATAATCTTGCCGCCTTTGCCAGCGGCAATCATGGCGCGACCCACTTCCTGCGTGATAAGAAAGCTGCCCTTGAGGTTGATCGCAATCGTACGATCCCAATCAGAAATAGTGAGATCTTCGGCGGGAGCAAGGTACACCACACCCGCGCTGTTTACGGCAATATCAATCTGTCCAAATGTTTCGACCACGCCCGATATAGCTGCCTTGACCGAAGCTGCATCAGATACATCGCAGACGAATGGCTTTGCACCCTCTCCAAGCGCGTCTGCTTTGGAACGAGCCTGATCCGCATTTATGTCAAGAACTGCAACCTTTGCACCCTTGGCAGCGAAGGCTTCAGCGACAGCCGCGCCAATACCGGAAGCAGCACCGGTAACCAGAGCAATTTTGCCATTCAGCGGAAAGTTCAGGTCTATTTGGGGAGATTGGTCGGACATTGTTCAATCCTCGGTGTTGTGAGGGTAGCGGAAATATATGGGGTGCGGGACGAGCAGGGGGCGGCTCGTCCCGCGTGTCTGTTACTTACGTGCTTCCAGCAGCTTGTCGACATTGTCAGCGGTGACTGGTGTCCAAGGAACATTGTATTCCTTGTCCTTGCCGTCATTGAACGGCATGTCAGGATACTGAGCCCAGATTTCGGACTGTGGCTTGTAGTCGCCCTTCTTCGCGTGGAAGATTGCGAGGTCCATTGCGCCTTGCGCCTGCGCGTGCGCATCCTGCAGGATAGAAGTCATGGTGCCAGCCTTAACAGCGTTAAGCGCGTCGGTCACACCATCGATACCAGCGATAGCAAAGTCATCAACCTTGAGGCCTGCCGACTTGATCGCTTCAATCGCACCGAGAGCCATTTCATCGTTCTGACCAATAATGCCGTTGATTTCGCCCTTATGCGAAGTTAGCCAGTTTTCCATCAGAGTCTGAGCTTCCGCACGCGACCAGTTGGCAGTCTGTTGCTCCAGAACCTTGACATCAGGGCATTCGGCCAGAGCTTTCTTATTACCTTCAAGGCGTGAAACCTGCGCCGACTGGCCAATTGGGCCTTCGATGATGACGACATTGCCCTTGCAGCCGATCTTGTCGAGAACGGTTTTGGCTTCCATGTAGCCGGATACCGCATCGTCAGAGCCAACATAAGCGGCCAGAAGATCGGAGTTTACACGGGTGTTGGAGCCGACAACGGGAATATTTGCATCAGCAGCCGCCTGAACGGCAGTCGCACCGGCTTCAACATCAATAGGTGCAAAAATGATCGCATCAAATTGCTGCGTGATCATTGTGTTGAACTGTTCCTGCTGAACGAGCGCGTCATAACGACCGTCGAACACAGTGAGTGTGACTTCACCGCTCTTGACCGCTGGATGTTCTTTCAGCGCTTCGGACCATATCTGCATGAATTCCGCGTTCAGGCCGTAAGGTGCTGCGCCAATTTTCAGCTTTTCCTGAGCATGTGCAGCACCTGCAAAGAGTGCTGTGGTTGCTGCTAAGGCAATCAGTAATTTCTTCATCGGTATTCTCCTCCACATTATCCGCGATGGTTGAAAGTTGCGGTTTTGGTTGTGCCAAAAACTGGCAATTAGAAACTTTTAGAAATCAGGCGTTCTGGTTGCGCTTCTGGTCAAGCATCACAGCGCCCACGATCAGCGCCCCTTTGAGAACTTGCTGGTAGTAAGATTCGATACCCATCAGATCGAGACCATTGTTCATCACGCCAATGATGAGCGCGCCGATCAGCGTTCCGGTCACGCGTCCTACACCGCCCGCAAGGCTGGTGCCGCCTATAACCACCGCAGCGATGGCATCAAGTTCATAGGCTATACCGGCCTGTGGCAGTGCCGATCCGGTGCGGGCCGCGAGCATCATGCCAGCAAGGCCTGAAAGTGCGCCGGAAATGACATAGACGGTGAAACGGATGCGGGTGACATTGATACCCGATGTCTTGGCTGCGTGTGGGTTGCCGCCGACTGCATAGATATAACGACCAAAGCGGCTACGCGAGAGCACCCACCAGGCAACTGCAAACACAATCGCCAGAATGATGACAGGCATTGGAATGCCGATGATTTTCTCAGTGCCGATCCAGCGGAAATCGGGTGTGAGCGCCGGAACAGGCTTGCCGCCGCCATAAATGAGAGTAAGGCCACGTGCAGCCGAGAGCATGCCAAGTGTTGCAACAAATGCCGGAACCGAAAAACGCGAAACAATCCAGCCAACAAGCGCACCACAGGCGGCACCAACTGCTAGACCCGCAGCGATAGCGACAATTGCGGGATAGGGGCCGCCTGCAACACCAGCGGTTGCGGAAGTTGTCGCGAGACTTGCTGCAACAATGCCTGTAAGTGCTGCAACCGATCCGACAGAAAGATCAATGCCACGCGTCAGAATGACAAAAGTCATGCCAATGGCCAGCACACCATTGATTGAGGTCTGCAAGAGAACATTTGAGATATTGCCGGTTGTCAAAAAGTAAGGATTTGACACCGAAAGAATGAAGACGAGAAGCAGGAAGGCGAGAAAAATGCCGTATTCCTGAATGATCAACCGGCGCTTCTCGGAAGCGAACCAGCTGTTCGTTTGTGTTTTTTCGATGTTACTCACGTTTTCCAGCCTCTCAATGTCAGGCATAATCTCAAACAGGCGCTTAACGCGTATCAGGTAGACAGATGCACCAGTTTTTGTGCGTCTGTATCGGCTCTGTCATAAACGCCAGCCGACCGGCCCTGCCGCATCACAAGGATACGGTCGGACATGCCCAGCACCTCATCGATTTCAGATGAAATCATCACAACAGTGCCGCCTGACGCAGTGAATTCGCAGATGATGCGATAAATTTCACGCTTCGCGCCCACATCCACGCCGCGCGTCGGCTCATCAAGCAATAGCAGTCTTGGATTACGCAGGAACCATTTGCCCAGCACGACCTTCTGCTGGTTGCCGCCTGAAAGACCCGAAACCGGCATGGTGTCACTTGCTGCCTTGATGCCAAAATGCTCGATCATTTTCGCGCTCGCCGCTGCTTCCTCGCGCTGGCGCATAGCAAATGCCGGGCTCATTTCAGGGAGGCTTGCGAGACAAATATTGGCACGCACGCTGTCGCTTAAATTAAGGCCGGTCAACTTGCGATCTTCGGTCACAAAGGCAATGCCTTCATCCATCGCATCCGCAGGTTTGCCCACTTTGAGCGCGCGTCCCTCAAGGCGAATTTCGCCTTTGCTCGCTTTGTCGAGGCCAAAGATGCAGTTGAAAATCTCGGAGCGACCAGAGCCCATCAGCCCGTAAATACCAAAGATTTCGCCCTTGCGGACGGAGAAGGAAATATCTTCGATCTTGCCGGGCAGAGAGAGATCGGAAACCTCGAAACCGATCTGATCGGTCGGCTCGTTGGTCTTGATAAATTCTTCGCCAAGTTCACGTCCAACGATCAGACGGATCAATTCAGGGCGGTCAATATCACTTAAAGCGCCCGAACCGACATAACCGCCGTCGCGGAAGACTGTGTAGGAATCTGCAATCTGGAAAATCTCGGACAGGCGGTGTGAGACATAGACAATGCCCTTGCCCTCAGCCTTGAGGCGCTCAACGGCCTTGAACAGATGCTGCGCTTCCTTTTCACCGATGGCCGATGTCGGCTCATCCATGAAGATCACATCGGCATTGTGGCTGAATGCTTTGGCGATTTCCACGAGCTGCATCTGGGCAACCGACAACTGGCTCATCACCTGTGTCGCACGAATGTCGAACTCTAGGCGATCCAGAAGCGTCTGCGCTTCACGGTTCATCTTCTTGAAGTCGATGCCGCCAAAGCGTGTGGAAGGCTCGCGGCCAAGAAAAATATTCTCCGCAACACTCATATGCGGAACAGGGCTCAGCTCCTGCTCGATAATTGCGATACCAGATTTAAGGGCTTCCGCAGGGGTCGAATACTTAACTTCTTCTCCGCGAAGCCAGATTGTGCCGCCGTCACGCTGCTGAATACCCATAAGAATAGAGAGAAACGTAGATTTGCCTGCGCCATTTCCGCCGCACAGAGCGTGGACTGAGCCCGCATGCAGTTCCAGCTGGCCATTGCGTAAAGCTGCAACTCCACCGAACGATTTTTTCAGGCTCTCAACTTTCAATAGCGTCTGCACGGCATCCTCCTTGACCACGCATGACAAAAATCGCCAATTGTTCGACATATGTCAATACAGATAAATTACATTTGTCGAATTATACCTATCAAATGTCGAAATGAGGATTTCTTACCGACCGAGGTCAGGAGTTTTCTGGATTTTGGAAAAGTGGGAAAGTGATAATGGTGCCGTTCGGTCTAAGGCGAAAGACGCCCAAATGGACGGTCAAATTCGAACACGCTCCCAACAAATGAGCGTGCGTTCTTCGCGATGGGTAACGTGCTCCACCCATCGTTTATGCTAGTTTACATAAGAAGAAGCCCGCCATTTGGCGGGCTTGGTTTGTGGTTTTATGCGCCGTAAGGCACCCAGATATTTTTGACTTGGATGGCTCTGCGGAGGTAGTCGCGGCCTTGCGCTTCGTGCGTGTTGCTCCAGTTGGGCAGACGACCATTGCTGACCCAGGTGGCCTTGAGATTTCCAGCGGATGCTTTTTCGACCATGCCACTGCCTTCCTTGGAG
>Ga0213829_1000267_pt1 | contig 57044 bp, 35 predicted proteins | sample MC6MC0896MG_FD_180665 | JGI IMG/M metagenome (GOLD analysis project Ga0213829, IMG submission 180665) | Enriched soil aggregate microbial communities from Iowa State University, Ames, United States - MC6-MC0896-MG | ecosystem: Environmental > Terrestrial > Soil > Unclassified | place: USA: Iowa... | reverse complement strand
AGCCGATGGTATTGCCGTAACAGGTGGGAGAGTAGGTCGGTGCCTTTTTTTACACGGAAGCCCTTGCTGGAAACAGTCAAGGGCTTCTTTCGTTTACATACTTTCCAAAAGATTCCAAAGAACCATGGCTCCGCTCCCGAAATCCACAGCGGGATAGGGGCTCCTAAAAGCGACACAGATGTTCCGCAGCCGTACTGTCAGGTACAGATCTGTATGGTCCTGATCTAAGGTGCTGCATTATACTTTCATTTAGATACTTCCCAGCAATCAATGGTCTTGGTTCATAAACTCTGCAGGACTTTGCCCCCAATAGGTAAATTGACATACTAAAAGTCCCGCTACCTTTGTCTAAAGGTTTGGAGTATTCTATAAAATTCTGTTTATTTGTTTCTTATACATAAGTATACTGTGAAAAACAAGGAGGGACAAAGCGACAGGGATTTGTTGTTGGCAATTAAAAATAATGACCGACAAGCATTTGATTGTTTATATAATCGATATTGGAATGCGTTATTGGATAATGCATTTACAAAACTAGGAAATTCGGAGGAGGCCCAGGAGTTAGTTCAACAATTGTTTGTGGATCTATATAAAAATAGGGATACGATTCAGATTCGGACATCACTTGATGGCTATCTGTTTGCAGCACTAAAATATAAAGTCATCGATCATTATCGTCGCGTTTTGAGACGCACAGCGCAGATAGACGCCTGGCAGCATTTTACGGAACAGGATGTTCAGTCTCCGGACGCTTTACTCGAGATGAAGGAGACGAATGAAAAGCTACAAAAATTAATTGATTCGTTACCAGATAAATGCCGCGAGGTATTCAAACTAAGCCGTTTTGAACATATTCCACATCAAAAGATTGCTGAAAAACTGAATATTTCTGAAAGTACGGTCAAAAAACATATTCATAAGGCATTGACTTTGCTTCGTGGAGAAATGAAAAAGGACTTTTTGCTTTTCTTATTGCTTTCGATTTTTATTGATAATTAACACAGAAAGGCCCGATTATTCCCTAATGCCCCAAATATGCTCACATTCCCCCCCAAAGGGGTGATGAATGTGATAATAGTACCCTCCCTTCTCATTTTTTAAAAAAAAATATTTTTTTGGAGTAGAACCTTAGCTTCTCCGAAACGACATATCTATAAAACAGGCTAACCAAATGTACAAACACCAACGTTTACAAGAGCTTTTTGATAAGTTCCTGTCAGGGACTCTGAACGATTCTGAAGCAAAAGAGCTGGATGATTGGTATGTGCAATCAAACCAACGGAATTTTTTTAATGAGCATTCGGATTATTCTCCTGAGTCTATGCGTCTAAAGTTATTGACTGGTATTCATGAGCAACTTGGTTTTCATGAGGAAGAGAGAAACATAGAAAAAAGGAGTGCTAGAAATCTTATCTATTATGCAATAGCAGCAAGCTTATTGATCTTTTTATTAGCCGGATTGGGAATATTTTATGGAAAGTATACTTTAGAGGCTAATAGCTACCATATCGCTGCCGAACAGGTGGAACCGGCACGGGATAAGGCGCTTATACGATTGTCAAATGGAAAGACGGTAGATCTTGATAGTTTGAAAGTCGGTAATAGCATCCAGTTAGGTGGTATTAAAGTGCAAAAAAATAAAATCGGAGAGATCGAGTACCAAACAGACAACGACGGAACACTAAAAGCAGCAATGACTCAGATAGAGACGCCAAAGGGTGGTGAAATTAGTCTGATATTACCTGAAGGGACTCAGGTGGAGTTAAATGCAGGATCCAAGCTCCGTTTCTCACAGGATATTGGTAGTGAAGAAGTGCGTCGTGTTGAATTGGAAGGCGAAGGTTTTTTCCATGTCGCCAAAGCATTAGCCAATGGAAAACGAAAGCCCTTTATCGTCCATACCGCTAATCAGGATGTGGAAGTTTTGGGGACAACTTTCAATATTCAGGCTTATGCAAATGAGCGACTGTCGAAAACAACATTGGTGGAAGGAAGCGTCATCGTATCTTTTGAAGGAAGGTCGAAGCAAGTTTGTCTTAAACCTGGTTTTCAGGCTATATGGAATAATAATAAGAAAAGCTATGAAATTCAGTCTTTTGACAAGGGTATAGAACTGGATTGGATCAATGGCGATTTTGTGTTTGAGAACGAGTCACTGATTAATGTACTTAATCGTGTATCTCGTTGGTACAATGTGGATATAAAATACATGAAACACTATCCTGATTTAACATTCTATGGTAGCGTCTCGCGTAAAAATAGCCTAGCGGATGTATTAGACCTATTGAAAAAAACATCAAATATTACATTTCACGTTATGATAGACCTTCGGGGTGAAAAAACCTTGATCGTGGAATAAATGTGAACACATACTATCTCAATACCTAACTTAACTATGAAAGAACAATTACCTAATTTATGGACTGAAAGTCCAATGAGCCCTCCCATGGGTAGAATGTTTAGAAAGGGAATACTGGCTATGTACCTGATCGTTCCTTCCTTTTTTCCAGGCGTAAGCTGGGCGAATGGGCAATCTATTACAATGCATCGACAGGGAAAGTTGTCCCAAATCTTGGAGGAATTTAAAAAACAAACTGGATATGACTATATCTTGACTGGTGAGCTGGCTAAAAAAGCTCAATCCGTCAACGTAGATCTGAACAAAGCTACTATCAAGGAGGCTCTTAACACAATTTTTGAGGGGCAAAATCTTGATTACCTATTGGAAGGTAAGTCGATAGTTGTTATCGCAAAAAAGACAACGACAATACAACAACAGGGCGTAAGTGGGATGGTTGTTGATTCCAATGGCAAGCCACTAGCAGATGCTACCATTCGTATAAAAGGAAAAGCTAATGTGGAAACCAGTAGCGGATCGCGGGGAGAGTTCCGTATAGCAGCGACCAAGGGAGATATACTCATCGTAAGTAGTGTTGGGTATAATATAATCGAACAGAAAGTCGAAGAAGGGAATGTGCTGATCAGAATGACCCAGGCTAATCATGTGATCGATGACGTTGTTGTTGTGGGTTATGGTACAATGCGAAGAAAGGATTTGACGGGATCGGTCGCATCAGTCAATGTAGAGGAAGTCAAGAATGTGCCATTTGCGACCATTGACCAAGCGCTTACAGGAAAAGCTTCAGGTGTACAGGTTGTCCAAGCGGATGGTTCACCAGGTGGGGTAGCCAAGATCCGCATACGTGGTGGAACATCTCTTTTGGGAGGGAATGATCCGTTGTATATCATCGATGGTGTACAGATGACCATCGAAAACCGGTATAAAAAAGGTGCGGCGGATATAGTGAGCCCGGTTGAACGTCAAGGATACGATGAAGCGAATAATACCGTTGAAGGTTCTTTTGCACGTGGACTGAATAGTCTTGGTGGATTGAACTTTAACGATATAGAAAGTATAGATATACTGAAAGATGCATCGGCAACGGCAATATACGGTTCAAAAGCAGCAAATGGTGTAATCATCATAACAACCAAAAAGGGTAAGATGAATCAAAAGCCTGTTTTTGACGCGAATTATTATACGGCTGTGAGTACACCAATAAAGGAGAAATTACTCAATGCCGAACAGTATACCATGATTATGAAAGAGGCGGCAAAGAATTTGAACGACGCACGGCTTAAAGCTGGAATGCCTCTTTCGGACAGGGCTAATTCTATTTTGAATGACTCTGGATTCCTTGGTACGGGCAACACGGATTGGTTGGATCTGGTTTTGAGAAATTCATTGACGCAAAATGCAGATATTTCAGTCCGAGGTGGAGGACAGGCTTCTCGTTATTATACCTCATTAGGTTATAATAAAAACAACGGTGTAATCAAAGGAACTGATTATAATCGTATCTCAGGTAAGGTGAATCTGGATAATGAGATTACATCACGGTTCCGGATAAATACAAATCTAAACTATGGATTTACGACGAATAATATTACAAACGGCCTGTATACACAGGCTCTGTCAGCTCCACCTACATTCGATCCATATAATCCGGATGGTAGTATCAGGATCATTGCACCCGAAGATATCGGTGCTTATGGTTATGAAGGGTTCCAAAACCCATTAGCATTGCTCAAGGGGGTGAATAAATCCACTAATGCTTCCTTAATAGGTTCATTAATGGCTGAGTTTGATATTCGGAAAGATCTGACTTTCCGGTCTTCATTTGCGATGAACTACAATAGCTATCAACAGGATAACTATATACCGAGTACAGCTGGTGTAGCCGATCCAGGAGGGATGGGAAGTTCAAATAATGGCATTGCCACACAGGCGCAATCGCGGGATATCAATTCTTTTTATGAAAACACGTTAACCTGGAATAAGCAATTTGATGAAAATAATCGCCTGACTTTATTGGGTGGTACTTCTTGGCAGCTGACCAAGTCTGATTACTTTTCTGCCAGTGGACAAGGATTCCCCGATGATGACTACCTAAATAATTTGTCCTCTGCCGCTATCCCATTGGCACCGGAGGGTAACAAGGGACAGCACGCTTTGTTGAGTTTCTATATGCGTGCGAATTATACCTTGAAGGACAAGTATATTTTCACTTTTACAGGACGTACGGACGAGTCTTCGAAGTTTCCAAAAGGAAGTCGTACCGGTTACTTCCCTTCTGGTGGTGTGGCTTGGCGTTTGTCGCAGGAGAAATTCTTAAAAGATGTATCATGGCTGGATGAGTTGAAGCTAAGGGCTAGTATGGGCTCTACAGGGACGCAAAATATTGCGGACAACCTTTTCTATACTTTGTTCTCGCCAGTGTCGTATGGCGGAAAAAGTGGATTATCTCCAACGCAATTGGGCAATGATAAAATCCGTTGGGAATCGACACTGCAAAAGGATGCTGGGGTGAACTTTTCCCTTTTCAAAGGACGCCTGATGGGAGAATTTGGTTATTACGAAAAAGGTACAACGGGCGTATTGTTTCCTACGAATGTAGCAACGAGCTCCGGTTTTGGAACAGTGGGGGCTGTTAATATTGCTAATGTACGCAATAGAGGCTTAGAGCTAGCTTTGTCAGGCGATTTTATACGTCGGGAGAATTTTCAATGGTCGGGTTCGTTAAATATATCAGGCAACCGCTCAAAAGTACTTGCGCTATCTAGTCTAGCCGTAGACCCTAATAATCCTGAAGTGTATAAGTACGGAAATACTGTATTACAAGTGGGAGAGCCATTGGGATTATTATATGGAAAAGTGTTTGATGGTCTATTGCGCACGCAACAAGAAGTAGATGAATATGCCGAACAACACTCTTTCTATATGTTTGGCTTGATGCCTTATCTGGATATTGGAGATCCTCGTTATGTGCTTGACGATGCCGAATATAGATTTCCGAAAGATGATATTATCGGGCATGCCGAACCTAAATTTTATGGAGGTTATACTAACACAATAAATTATAAAAATTTTGGTTTCAGCTTTTTGACAACTTTCACCAAAGGAGGTGATATTTTGTATCTTTTTGATGTTCAAAATCAGCATGTCGCAACGACAACGAATAAGGGGATACGTATTTTGGACCGTTGGACAAAAGAAAATCCAAATGCCAATCGGCCGAGGCTGCTGTTGGGAGAAATGAATGAAAGTTATTCTTCGACGTCCACGGTATATGATGCGTCATTCTTGAAATTGAAATCGATTACTTTTTCCTACAATTTACCAAATAAACTCATGAAACGATGGGGAATTAATCATGCAATGGCGTATCTCTCCGCGACAAACGTGTTTACGATTACCAATTACCCCGGCGCAGATCCGGAGGTGAGTAATGATCCATATAGTCTAATTGGTGGGTATAGTGACACAGCAGGATATCCAACAGTAAGACAGGTTAGTTTAGGTATTCGAGTTGGGTTTTAGGAAGTAACTGTATAAAAGTATTTAGAGATGTCAGTTATTAAAAAAAAGAAGAAAATGAAAAATATAGCTAGTTATGTGTTTTTAGCAACAACCGTTTTCGGATTGTATAGCTGTAATAAAGAGTTGGACGCATTGCCAAAGGGATCAAGGATTGATAAAATTGCGGTTTTCGATCAAGCAAGTGCACAGCAGGTCCTTAATGGTGCATATTATGCTTTTGCTAATGCTGCGAATGTCCGTGGTACTGAAATGACTCGTTGGGGGACCAATCAACAGGAACCGGCAACTACCGCAGGTTATCTAGGTGATGGTAGTTTTGGTGCCAGTCCGCTCGAAGACAACCGAATGGATCGGGCATTGGGTTACTGGAATGAATCATATGTATTGATCAGCGCAACGAATAGCACAATTAAAGGCGTCGAAGAACTTGCGGACTCTAAATTTGTGATGAAGAAGAAGAGCGAAATACTTGGTGAAGCTCGCTTTTTGAGAGCTTATGGGCATTTTAAATTGCTTTCTTATTATGGTCAATGGTACGATATAGCTAGTCCACTTGGCGTACTGATCCGGGATGAACCGTCCACTCTTGGGAATATCTCGAAAGCGCGGGGTTCGGTGAAAGAAAGTTATGATTTTATATTATCGGATTTAGACTATGCGATAGCGAATGCGCCCGAAACTAATGACAAATTCTATGCAACAAAATGGGCAGCTATGGTATTGAAAATGCGTGTATTGATGTGTAGAGGTGCCGCTAGTGATTATGCAACGATTATTTCTTTGGCCAATGCTGTAATGGCTGGGCCGTATAAATTGGAAGGTAATCCAAAAGATATATTCTATTCGAAAGGATTGTCCAGTGAGGAGGTCATACTCGGTGTGCAGCCACAGGCAAATCAACAAACCTTCTACGCGGCTAAAAGCTTAGCATACGCATCGGGAAGAGTGATTGCAAAGCCTAAATTAAAAAATCTGTTTGCAAATGATCCACGTAAAGATTGGATGGTCGGTAATGCAAGTACCAAAGTGCCAAATGTTGAAATGTATTATTTTACGAAATACATCAAGCAGGATGGAACTCCTTCTCAACTTTCTGAAGTTGATTATGCGATCCGATTGGTCGAGGTTCATCTATTGAAAGCTGAAGCAATTGTCCGTTCTAATGGGAATATACAGGATGCAAAAGATATCATCCATGCTATTCAGAGCAAGTCAGGGATAACTGCTACGATAAATACAGCACCTTATCTCGCTATTCAAAATGCACCAAACAATGCCGCTTTATTGGTGGAGATTTATAAGGAAACGGTTAAAAATCTTGTCGCTGAAGATGGGATGGAGTGGTTGGCCTTATTGCGCCTTCCCTTGGTAACGATCACAGGTATGCAACCTACGCTAAAGACACAGAACCAGTTTATTCTTGCAGTTCCTGTGAGTGAATTTAGACTGAACCCTAGTTTTGGTGAGCAGAATCCAGGCTATCCACGCAGTTAGAACGATAAGAGGCGGATGTCGGGAGTATACTTCTAGGATCGGCCTTTAATTGACCCCCGAAAATAGTAGAAATGTCTATATCGGAGGGTAAAAAATAAAAAAACAATAGCATGAAGAATATCTTAAAAATAGCAGTTCTGGTGGCATTACCGATAATGGGAATGGCACAAAAGAAATTTACTCTTGATGGTGAACTTAAAAATGGGACAACAAATAAGTTTTACATTTTTTATATGAGTCATCAAGGAAAGCCAGTATCAGACAGTGCTTCCGTTGTGAAAAAGCGCTTCCAATTTAATGGAGAACTTGTGGAACCTACCATGGTATTCTTCACCCGATCTTCAAATCCTGAAAGGGCAGGAGAAAAGGACTATGTACAGATGTACTTAGAACCCGCTAAAATGAAACTGGAACTGGAAGATGACAATCTGAAGAATTACACGTTGAAGGGATCTAAAACGGATAGTGAAAACAAGAAACTTATACTGGCCAAGGTGGATATCGAAACGGCAATGGAACCTTTACGTAAAGCTTATGCCGCAAAAAATAAAGAGGCCGCAGCTGCTGAACGCGAACTGGAAGCCATGGAAAAAAAGGTGAAGCAGTTGGGCGAGGAATCGGCTGATATTAAAAATAAATTTGAACCTTATAATGAACAAAAATCAAAAATTGATATGGAGTTTATTAAAGATAATCCACAGTCATATCTAAGTCCATACCTACTGATGTTTAAGATGGGAAGCCTTTCCTTGGACGAAGCAGAGCACTTGTTTGCTGGTTTTAGCAAGGAAGTGCAAAATAGTCAATACGGCAGGGAAATTTCGAGAAAATTGGAAGAAAGTCGAAGTGGAGCTGTCGGTAAAACTGCCCCTTTGTTCAGTACAACCGACATTGACGGTAAACCATTGAGTTTGGCTGATTTTAAAGGTAAATATGTATTGCTGGATTTTTGGGCAAGCTGGTGTGTGCCCTGTCGTAAAGGCAATCCTCACCTCATCTCATTATACCAACAATACAAATCAAAAGGTTTTGAGATTATCGGTATTGCAGATGATGACAGTAAACCTGAAAGTTGGCATAAGGCGGTGAAACAAGATGAAATTGGAATATGGAAACATGCATTGCGTGGGGCTAAATTTGACGGTACCAATTTCGATCTTAGTAAAGATGTGACAAAAGGTTATGCAGTCAGTTCGCTTCCCACTAAAATCTTGATCGATCCACAAGGGGTTATTATCGGTCGGTATGGTGGTGGAGCTGATGGAACAGATGCCGAATTGGATGCCAAGTTAGCTGAGGTTCTAAAATAAAACCTTAACGAATAACAGCAACCTAAGTATAATGAAGTGCTTTAGGATTATGAGTATTAAGCACGAAAAAGGGGCTCAGCAAAACGTTTGCTGGCCCCTTGGTTGTTTCCCTAATGTTCATCTGATTTCCTGTTGATGCTAACAGGAGCTACTATTATCGATATGGGATGAGAATAGCGGTATAATTGAGTGATACAATCTAAGATGTTAAAATTTGTACGAATGTTGTTAGATTAAAAGGCTTGACCATGACTCCATCAAACTGATGTATCTGTCCTTGAGGATGCTGTACGCTGACCTGTGATTCATCTGATGTTAATGCAATGACTTTGTTGTTCGAACCATGGATCGTGTTGTCTCCTTTGACAAAATTCAAAATATCCCAGCCGCTTGGACCATTCATTTTAAGGTCAGTAATGACAATATCACTGGTATTATTTTGAAGGTACTCCATTGCCCGCAGCGAATCCTGAAAAACCTGTACATCTTTGAACTGTTGCAGAGCCTGCTTAACAAATAAGTTATTGATCGGGTTATCATCGATAACGACAATGCGTGAGTTTAGCGGTAGATTGTCCTGTGAGACTACTTGCTTCAGGCTTTTCTTTTCATCAGCAATAGGAACGACTAATGTAAACGTCGACCCTCGGCCTTGTTTACTACACACGCTTAAAGTTCCATTGAGCTGCTCCGCCATAAGCTTGGAAATATGCAATCCCAGTCCAAAGCTATTTTTGGACCGGAGGTCAGTCATGTAATATTGCTCAAAAATATGTTCCTGATCTTTAGCCGAAATACCTTTTCCGGTATCTATAACCTCTATCTGTAAGGTTTTCTTTCCTTCCGGATTGATGAATGCTTTAATCTCTACCTGACCTTTGTCGGTATATTTAATGGCATTACTTAATAGATTGGATACGATCTGACGCAAACGATATGCCCCGCTCTTAATTAAGGTGTCTGGTGCTATCGTAATATGACTGACAAGCTTAAGCCCTTTTTTATCCGCTTGGCTTTGTTGCATTTTTATTAGATTGGCAAGTAAGTTGGCCGGTGAAAAATATTCTTCTTTAATTTCCAGCATGCCTGATTCTAATTTACCAAGATTGAGTATGTCTTCAACAGTATCATTAATAACATGAATATCCTGTGTAATGGAATCCAATAGTGCGGGGTTAACGCGATTGTTGGACGTATTGTTCTTTAAGAGGTCAATAACGCTGACCAGCGAATTGACCGGTGTACGTACATCGTGACTCACATTGGCCAATATACTGGTCTTTTCTTTGGCGGTACGCAATGCATAATCTCGTGCTGCTGTTATTTTACGCTCGTAAATGATGGTATTGTAATGGTAGGACAGAATCAGGGTCACCATAATAATCATCAAGATGATTGAAGCGATAACCTGCTTTCCGAAGATAGCAGAGTTTTCCTTATACAACGTGAAGTCCTGTATCTCAGCTGCCCGCAAGGATTCATCTTCTTGTGTTTTTATCTTGAGCAATGCAGTACTGATTGTACTGAAAAGTGCATAATTTGATTGCAGGAGCTGTCTTTCCTTATCTTGGAGTTCGACAAAAGAACGACGGATTTTGCTGAAATCTTGTTTATAAAACGATTCATTCTGTTCAATTAATGTCTGGATCTGACTGTGGATGGCTTTGATCTGATTGACATTAAATTGTTGTTCAAGCTTGTCGGCAACTAATGTGTCATTTTTTGCTTTGAAAATCCGGGTGAACAGTTTCTCTTTTTTTCTGACAATTGTATCTTTTTTGCTGACAGTTAAGGAAGTATCCCGTAATATTCTGCTAACAACGGAATCCGCATCTATTCGAGTGATGGTAGGGCGTAAGGTACGGCTGGTCTTGGTCAAAAGCGTAAGGGAGTCTTTTGCTAGGAAAATCATATTATCAACAGATTTCTTGATGCGTACGAATTCATCCGAGAGATGAATATTTTGTTCCAACGGTGTATTGGTTGAAAACGAAATTCCTTTTTTGGAAGACAGCGTAGAAAGAGAGTCAATATAAAAACGGAGGCTATCTAAGTTTTTTGTATAGTTTGCCAAGTTTTCGGCACTGAAATCTACCGTGTATGACCGGAATGCATTCCCCGCAGCGTTATAAGAAGCAAACAGCTCATAAAATAAACTTGTCAACTGATTTTTGGAACCGTAGGCTTTATTCAGACGGGCTTCGGTTTTTTGGTATTCAATATATTGATAGGTAAATATCGAACCGATATACACCAAAGAAAGAATCAGGAAAGCGATTAAAACTGTCCTGAAAATAAATATTTTTCTATTATTTTTCACGTTGTTATTCTTTCAACCAATAAATTAATTACAGCCTCTTTGTTTAGTTTGGAATTCAAATTTAAGACTTAAAAGTGAAAGCTGCTGGATATCACTGTCAAATAATCGCTACTTTTTAAAAAACTTACACAATCGTTTGATTGAATGGACAAGTCGGTAGTCCAATTTTTATTTTCTATTTTAACGTTAGAAACCTAAAAAAATAAATGTTGACTCAAAATAATTCATCTCCAATAAAAGAACAAATTGTAAAACTGATGAAAAAACTGTTTATTTCAGCAATGTTGTCGTTAATTATCGGACAGGTAAGCCACGCACAATCTATTGTAAATATTATTCCAAAACCACAGGAAATCACTTACGGGCAAGGTTTATTCCAATTAGATAAACACACGACCATAAGTTTTGAAAATTGTCGTGTTGAAGATGTGGATCTATTCATTAGGCAATTGCGGCAAGCAAGCCATTATCCAATGCTGGAAAAAAAGCAATCAAGCAATACGATAGCGTTTATTTTGGATAAAAAACTGGATCTACCTAGTGATGAGGGGTATCAATTGCATGTATCTGCTAAAAAGATAACGGTGAAAGCAAAGACAGCACATGGTCTTTTCAATGCGTCACAATCGTTACGCCAGCTCCTACCGTCTGCAATCGAGACAAGTAATCGTGCTGTTAATGAATCCGTTTGGTCCATTCCAGCTGTTGCGATCAAAGATTATCCCCGATACCATTGGCGGGGGTATATGAAAGATGTGAGCCGCACATTCTATGATGTAAACACGGTGAAGAAGTACTTGGATGCAATGGCTTTATATAAAATGAATACCTTTCATTGGCATTTGACGGATGATCAGGGATGGCGTATCGAAATAAAGAAATATCCAAAGTTAACGGCGGAGAATGCGACTGTCTTCCATCGTACTGAAAAACAGCCGGCTGAGCGCAGCGGTTTTTATACACAGGAACAGATAAAGGAGGTGGTTCAGTATGCTAAAGAGCGAAATATTACAATTGTTCCTGAAATTGACGTACCGGGACACTCCTGGCCAACGATATTAGCCTATCCGGAATTGGGGGTGAACAAAAATTCCTATCCCAATCATATCTTTCCTTTTGTATCGTCATGGGGTTATTGGGGCAATCAATTTACACCCAATACACTTGACCCGACAAAAGAGACGACCTATCAATTTTTGGATGATGTATTTACCGAGATTGCCAGTCTATTTCCGGGAAGCTATATTCATTTTGGAGGGGATGAAGTCCGCCATGATTTGTGGGAAAAGGAACCCCATGTGCAGGATTTTATGAAGCAGCATCAGATTGCAGATGTCAAAGCATTGCAAAGTTATTTTGTACAGCGTGTATCGGCTATCATTGTTCAGAAAGGGAAAAAACCTATTGGTTGGAATGATATTTTGGCCGATGCTAAGAATCTGCCCAAAAGTACAGCTATTATGAGCTGGCTTGGAGAGGAGGCGATTAAGGAGGCGACCAAAGACGGATTTAAAGCGGTGGCGACACCGGCCTCGCATCTGTATTTCGATATTACCCAGGCGGACCGCAATGACGGTACAATGACGGACCTGGCCTATCCGCAGATTAATTCCTTAAAAAGGGTCTATGACTTCGATCCATCAAATGGATTGACAGTAGCGGAGGAAAAATTGGTGCTAGGGGTTCAGGGTAATATGTGGTCGGCGATAGCTCAGGATATCAAGGATATGAATGTGCAGAATTTTCCACGTTTACTCGCTGTCGCTGAAATAGGATGGGCTTCTAAATCAAAGAAAGATTATACCGAATTCTGCCGTAGACTGGATGCAAATCTTCCACGGTTGGATTCCATGCGGATTGATTACTATCATACGGGCGGTTATATCGCAGGCAGCTGGAAAAGTAAGGATATTAAAGAGGAGTATAGTACACTAACCTTTGATGTGACAAAAAGGATCTACGACAATGGACGGGCACAAGCTGGTTTTTTCTTCACAGAAGGTAAGAATTTTCTGGAGATAGATGCTGTCCAATTGCTGCAGGATGGTCGTATTATTGATGAGGATGGACATCATGCGCTTGCGGATAAATTTAGGGGAACGAATAAGATTAAACCTTTTTATTACAATTTCACTGTTAGAGATTATAATCCGAATGCGAAATACGAAATCAAGGCTCGCGTCAGGGGTGCCGGTGGAGTGGATTCAAAAGGTAATTTTACATTTAATCTGTCGCCAACTCTTCCTTTCAACAAAACGGAGAAAAGATAGTAGATCGCATACATCTTTCGATTGAACAAAAGCAGCTGCCTCGGTAGCTGCTTTTGTTGTTAAAAATGACTCTTGCCATAGACTAAAAATCTACTTTTTTGGGCGAGTAGGGGTGCTATGTCTATCGCTTTTATAAAAATAGCTGGTTAAATATTCTAATGAGTTTCTTGAAAGATGCCGGAACAGCCGCTGTTTATGGTACGAGAGCGGGTAATGGCGTTGTACTGGTGACGACAAAAAAAGGGACTGCCCAGGTACCGGTATTCAATGTGCAGAGTAATTACTCTTTCAGTGCACCAACACAGACTTTATTGGCCAATCTGACTACCGCTACGGATGAACTAATCTATCAGAATCGAGTTTCCCAATTCCGTTGGGAACAGGGAAAGAAAAGCGAACCGTGGGTGGCTCCAAATGGACAACGCGAATTTGACTATTTTAAAGACAAAAATTATAATACCAATGATGTCATTTGGCGAAATCCTTTCAGCCATAGGCAGTCTATTGCTGTCAACGGTGGTGGTGACAAGATTACCTATTATGCCTTATTGAGCTATCGGAAAGAAAACGGATCTTATAAATCGCTGGATCACGAAAAATTTAATCTCCGTAGCAATATTTCGGCGAAGATCAGTGACGCATTTAGTATGGATTTTAATATCTCGGCCAATCAGACGAATTCCAATAGGTTTTTCTGGCCATTTAGTACATCCGCCAGTGATGATGATTTTGATGTCTCGGATTTTTACCGCGTTACATTCAACTGGCCCAAGATGTATCCCTTTTATCTGACCGCGGATGGGACGCCAAGCAATACCCCAACGGCTTATCCGGTACAGACACCGATGGGAAGCTGGCAGGCCTGGAATGTGATCGACCAGGTCATCGGTGACCGGTATATCGATCGTAAAGTGCGTCAGGTAAATCCGATCATGACGCTTAATTTAAAATTAGATAAACTGTTAGAGGGACTTTCTACAAAATTGGTGGGTAGTTATGTAGCAGAAGACTATATGCGCAAACGCTATATGAGTTTCCAAAAGAACTATACATTTACTTCGCTGAATCCTAATGGGAACCGTTTCATACCAGCCCCACCTTCTGAAGATCGGATAAACGTATTTACCTTTAGTCAGGCACAACCTTTTATGGATTACAATCCACAGCGAAAATGGCAATACCAGGTGGATTGGTTCCTAAACTACAACCGTAAGTTTGGCAAACATACGGTCGATGGCCTTGTCGTTTATGAGCAATTTAAATCAGGCAACACCAACATTACATCACGTGCAGAAAATCCTATTATTCCAATGGATCAGATGTACATCTATCCGACAGATAGGAGCATGCGATCAACAGATGCTTTTGAATTAATGGACGCACGGCGGGGGGTGATCGGTCGGGCGAACTATAACTATGCGGATAAGTATATTGCTGAGTTCTCATTCCGTTACGATGGCTCGCCTTTATTCCCAAATGACAAGCGCTGGGGATTTTTCCCTTCGATGTCCCTGGGTTGGCGCATGTCGGACGAGAACTTCTTTTCCTCCATCAAAAATACGGTCAGTGATCTAAAGTTACGTGCATCGTATGGAAGTTCATGCAACTTTGTGGATGTGGAAGGCTATTCGATATTACCCTATTCGTATATGGAGAAATATAGCTCGATCATCACTTCGCGAACAGGAAGCAGAACACCAGTGTCGGGATATATTTTTGGCGATAGCTATTGGTCTTTGCTGTCATAAACTCCTATCCCAACAAAGTGGCTAACTGGGATAATGGGGTGCGGCCGGGCTCCGAAAGCCGCGGGACTGCCAGTGCTGTACCTACCTGGGATTTTGTAAAAGAATTTCCAATGAAAGATGGTAAGTTATATACGGACCCAACGGGTAAATACCATAAAACAGATGAACAGTTCCTGCAAAGTTATTGGGAGAACCGTGATCCACGTTTTGATAAATCCATTGTTTGGAACGGGAAGGTCTATGAAGTATCGGGTAAAACGGGGAAAAGGCAATATACCTCACTGGGTATCGCGGATGCACTGGACAATTTTGGAGAAAACCCAAAAGCTGGAACAACCTCCTCGAATAGAGACCGGTATACGGGCTTTTTTATTTTGAAGAATTCAAAACTCTCTTTACGACAAACGCAGGTGGAGACCCAATATGATGTGGATTTTGTACTGATGCGCTATGCGGAGGTGCTATTGAATTATGCTGAAACAGCAAATGAAACGGGGGATCTGGCTACAGCAATGTCCCTTCTAAAACAGATCCGGATGCGCGCAGGCATCGAACCGGGGGAAGATAATAGCTATGGTATCGCTGCCGGTAATAAAGCAGATATGCGGGAAGCTTTATTGGCGGAAAGAAATATCGAGTTCTGTTTTGAAGGGCACCGTTTTTGGGACTTACGTCGCTTACTTAAGCTTGCTGTCCTGAATAATAAAACCAAACAGGGAGTGGAAGCTATTGCGATCAATGCCAACGGAAGCGATATGGATCTAAAAACAGCGGCAGACTTGGCCAAAAATTACCAACTGAAAGAAAATCAGTTTAAGTACAATGTATTGCAGGTGCCGAGTACCGGAAATAAAATCAATCTGGTGCCAGATACCTATTATTTCTTTCCGATTGCTCAATCTGTGATAGATAAAAACCCGAATATCAAGCAAAATAAAGACTGGGGTGGAGAATTTAATCCTACTTTAGAGTAGTGTATTTTCCGATTACTAAATGTATATAAAAATAGAACGGTATGCCCAGCGATGGGTATACCGTTTATTTTAAGTTATGTCAAGGACAGCGTTTATTTTAGCTCGATCATTTTTTGCTTTTCTTCCTTTTGGTTATCTTCTTGTAAGATGGCTAACTGAAGGCTGCAAACCAAAGTAAGGATAATAAGAACCACAAAAGCTACCGGAAAGATAATTCCAATGATCACCGCCAGCAGTAATGATATGTTTAGGTATTCCTGTCCATTTTTGGAAGAAACCTTTAAACGAGAGCTTTTAAATGAATCAAAAAGGTCTTGAAAAGCTTTTGTGATCGTTTTGCTGTTGATGCTGAATGTTGTTTTAGTTGCCATGATGTTTATTTTTTTAATGTTTTTATTTCTTATTTGATAACTCAAAGGTAGGGGAGATTAGCTGTATGGGGGAGAGCCATTAGGCTAATCAGGAGAGAATCTCGGTAAACGCTTGGCTTATGTCGGTTAATGATCATCTGCCTGTTTCAGAAATGAAAGCGTTTTTCCATTGACAGGTGAAACCTTGATTCTGTTAATTGGATCGCCTCTAACCGTGAAATGCCTAAATTGTTGTTAATTGGATTGAACAGATATGCCGTCAAAACGGCTACAGCGGAGCAAAATGGATTTTACATAAAAAGGCACCAATAGTACAAGGACTATTGGTGCCTTTTTATGTTTATATTATGCCGTATCGCTATTAAAGTCCTACGTGTTCTGTTTTAGATTTGGTTGGGCCAGTAGCATTTTGCTTATAAGATGGATCGTAATTCCAATGAATACTATCTGTCAATACCTTTCCGTCTTTTTGCTTTAGCTGTGCTTCTATCTTGTTCGCTCCCTTCGTAAGTTTGACGTTGTCAAAAATGTAATGCACATCTGTTTGACCTTTTCTAACGCCTTTGATAACAGTTCGGTTAACCGTTAAGGTTGGTTCGCCCCTATTGGAGTAGATAGTTACCGGGGTAATTTCATTTCCACGATTCACCATACGGCGTTGAGTGATATACAATACCGGTTCTTTGCTCCAATTTGCTTTATACCAGTAAAATCCATCTTTCTTCAATTTTCTGTCAAAAGAAACCAGTCCTTTATAATTTCTTGGGTTAACATTCAGGGCTGTAATCGGTGTGGCAAAATCAAAAGTGTTCCAAACGTATGACCCCAGAAAAACAGGGCTTTTTGAGATCACTCCCCAATGGACTTCGTGGAATTTTGTCGCATATTCTTCCGGAAAGAAGGATGGATTGCTCCATTGGTTCCCGAAATTACCTACTTCTTCCGCTTGATCCTCCGGAACGGCTTCTGCGCCATATTCAGAGAAGATAATCTTGTAATCTTTGAACTCTTTACTTATACGTTGTGCCCATGTGGCTACATCGTCATCTTTATCGGATTTGTTTTCCAGTTCACCATTATACCAGCCGAAATAATGGTTAATTCCCTGTACATCGGCATTGTTGTTAACCGGATGATCAATCACATTATATCCGCTTACGGATACGGTGTAACGATCTGGGTCTTCGGATTTAGCGAGATCATTTAGTTTGGTTGTGAGTTCTACCGTGTAGGCGGACGGCGAGTACACCTCGTTGTGCATCCCCCAGATGTAGATGGAGGGGTGATTGAAATTTTGTCGAATCAATTCTTTTAACTGTTGTTGGGCGTTGTTGTCTTCCAAAGTTGTCACGCGATTCACAAATGGGATTTCGGCCCAGATCACAAGCCCAATGCTATCGCATTTGGAATAGAAATATGCTGACTGTTGATAGTGTGCCAGACGGATGGAAGTAGCACCCATTTCTTTGATAATGGATAGATCTTCGTCGTGATCGGCGTTACTCAGAGCTGAGCCCTTGCCCCAGCGATCCTGATGCCGACATACACCATATAGGGGATACTTGATATCATTTAAGAAGAAACCTTGGCCGGTGCGTAATTCAAATTTGCGTATGCCTAAAGGGGTGGTCACTTCATCAATGATCTGGCCATCTTTTTTGATCTGTGTGACAACGCGGTAAAGGTAAGGATCGTCCAATCCTTGCCATAAGTGCGGATTTTTGACCGCAATTTGCTGTGATAAGACCTGACGGCCCTGTGGCGGCAATGTATAAGCCGTTTGTTGTTTTGCTTTTATGGTGCCATCTTTTTCAAAAATGGTCGTTAGCAATTCGATCGGTTGTATTTTTCCGGATTTGTTGTCAATTTTTATTTTTAGCGCTACATCCGCAGCTTTCTTTGAAACATTTTGTTGGGTGATATAGATACCTTGAGAGGCAAAGTCATTCACAGCAACATGAATGTCATCAGTAACAATAAGTTCTACAGGACGATAGATACCACCGTACATCGGGAATAGGGTATGGTTGACCGGAATAACCTGTGGACTGGCTTCATTATTGACCTTGACCAGCAGCTCGTTTTCTACGCCCAACTGCAACATATTGGTTAATTCGAAGACAAAAGCTGAATAACCACCCTGATGTCGACCAACAAAATTGTAGTTGCCATTTCGTTGCGAATTATCGTAACTAACATCATTTTTGCCTGTTTTGGCAGGGAGTGGTTTATTATTTAAGTAAACTTCGGTATTTGTATTCACCCCTTCAAATCGGATGAAAACACGCTTCCCTTTCCAATCTGATCCGGGAAAAAATGATTTGCGGTAATACGCATCACCGGTATAAAAACGTTCGTTTTTTCCAAGGCTGCCTGGTTTGATCTCTGCTGTCTGCATGTCTGTTGCATTCCAGGTATGTGGTAGGGTAACCAATTGCCACTTTCCATCAAATGTCTGGTTATAGTCTAATGCTGAGGTGGGAAATGGACCTTTTTTAAACGACCAGTTTGCATTGAACGGAATGACTGTTCTGGCTTGCAGATTCAGCATCGTTATCCCAATAAAGAAGAGCGTGTAAAAAATCCTTTTAATCATATGGTTTTTAACTTAGGGTATTTGTTTCGTTTTCAAATATAACCAACAAAAAGACAATCGCTAATTGTACGGGTTTTAGTGAGTGTAAGATCTTGCAATAATATTAATTTTTTAAATCTTTATTATTTCTATGTTTAAATATATTTCCTTGTTGTTTTGTTTGTATAAAATACACTATAACGTTTTCGAGAGTTGCGCAAACGATTGACTGGATTTGACTTTCAGTAATAACTTAATAATTTCTTTACCATTGTATTACGCAGAGCTACAATTAGAATCGATTAAACACTTTAAATATTTGGTTTTTGTTTAAGGATATAGCAAATTCAGAATTGAAAATAAAGGTTTTATAAAAATGTAGCAGGATGATGCTTAAATAATTAATTTTAACACCTTCTAACCAAGGTAAAGTCTTAATTATCATATGAAACGTAAATTAGTATTTATTATAACCTACTTGCTCATTCAAAATGTGACAGCTCAAATCGCGATTATTCCACGGCCTTTAGAATATAAAATGGGGCAGGGAGAGTTGAAGTTGGCGGGTAATTTTGGAGTCACTGGAGATGCTGTGTTTGAATCGTCTTTGCACTATCTTCGGAAGCTGATGTTGAGCCGTTTTGGAATTTCAACTTACACTTCGTTGGAAAAGGACTCAAAAATGATCTTGAAGCTTGATGGCAAATTACAACATGAAGCATATCGTCTAAAGATCGATCGCAAAGGAATTGAAATATATGCTTCTGATAGATCGGGTATTGTCAATGCACTTGCTAGTTTGGAGCAATTGTTTACTTGTGCTGAGAGAAAAGGCAATGCGTTCCTATTACCTGTATTGGAGATTGAAGACAAACCGCAATTTGGCTGGCGCGGGTTTATGCTAGATGAATCACGCCATTTTTTTGGTAAGGAGAAAGTGAAATCTTTATTGGATTGGATGGCTTTCTATAAGTTGAATAAATTCCATTGGCATTTGACAGATGAGCCGGCTTGGCGCCTGAGTATACAAAAATACCCTTGGTTAACCCAGGTTGGGGGGATAGGTAATTATCTCGATCCTTACGCTCCGGTGCAATATTATAGTCAAACTGATATCAGTGAGATTATCACTTACGCTGCTGAGCGAAATATTGAGGTCATTCCTGAAATTGATATGCCGGGGCATGCTACAGCGGCAAACCGGGCTTATCCTTTCCTCTCTGGCGGGGGCAACGAAAAGCACCCCGATTTTACTTTCCATCCCGCTAAGAATACAACATATACCTTTCTGACGGATGTTTTGCGTGAAGTGAAAACACTGTTTCCTTCGGCCTATATTCATTTGGGAGGAGATGAGGTCGCCTTTGGCAGCGATGCTTGGGATAATGATGCCAAAGTTCAGGAGCTGAAAAAGACAGTAGGTATAAAGTCCAACAAAGAAGTTGAAGAGTATTTTATTCGCCGTATGGCTGATTCTGTGGCTAGGATAAACGGAAAGATTATTGTTTGGGACGAAATGGTGGACGCCAAGCTGGCCAAGGATCAGACGGTCATGATGTGGTGGCGCCATGATAAACCAGAGCAGCTAGACAAAATTCTGAATAAAGGCTACCAGACTATATTAACTCCGAGGCTGCCCATGTATTTTGACTTTGTGCAACAAGAGAATCATAAGTATGGTCGTAAATGGGGGAAAGGCTTTAATCCTTTGCAGGATGTGTACAATTTTGCTGGAAGTCAATTGGATAGTTTGGGCAAAAGAAAAAAACAGGTGCTGGGTATTCAGGCTAATCTTTGGACTGAGACGGTGACAAATATCAATCGTTTGGATTATCTTGTGTTCCCTAGAATAGCCGCATTAGCGGAGGCAGCATGGGTACCTGGAACAGGTCGTGATTTTGATGAATTTACAAAGAAATTAAAAAAGCATTTGCCCTTGTACCGTGATCAGGGACTTTATTACTTTGATCCTTTTAAGGATAGTAACCCAGAGCCTGCGGTTATCAAGAAATCACAAAAACAATATATAGATAATCCAAAGTGACCGTCGGACGGGCAACATATTTCTGGTTAATAAACATAGATTTATTTGCTGTTGGACGGAGTCGATTTTCAAAGAAATAATGATAAGATGAAATATAATAAATTGATCACAGCATTGATTCTCGGCAGCATATTGCTGGGGGCAAAAACTACTTCGGCACAATGGACAGAGCCTCGCAAGAAAGTAGAAAACAAAGTAGACGTGAAATATGGACCTTTGACGCCCGCGCATCGAACAGATGAGGCGATGGAACGTTTCCGAAACTATGGATTAGGACAATTTATCCACTGGGGCTTGTATGCAATTCCCGGTAATGAATGGGAAGGGGTAAGTGCTCGAAAGGGAGCGGCTGCATCCGAATGGATACGTACCTGGAGCGGGCCAACAGCACCGAAAGATTGGAAGAATACCTATGACAATCTCTACAAACAGTTTAATCCTACAGGTTTTGACGCAAAGAATTGGGCTAAACAGGCTAAAGAAATGGGAGCGAAGTATCTTATTTTTACCACGAAGCATCATGATGGATTTGCCCTATGGCCCTCTAAGTATACAGACTATACCGTCAAGAAAAGCCCTTATAAAAAAGATATTGTCAAACAGGTCGTAGATGCTTATACGGCAGAAGGGATAGATGTGTTTTTGTATTTTTCAATCCTAGAATGGAATAATTCAAACTATATGGGGAAAGCACCCTCTACTCCTGAAGAAAAGGCTAAGTTCAATAAGTTTTTGGAATATACGCGTAATCAGTTGCTAGAGCTCCTACAAAACTACCCGCAGATAAAAGGTTTTTGGTTTGATGGTACCTGGGATCAATCTTGGATCCAAGCGTATGATTTTACGTATAAATTAGAAAAAGAGCTGCGTGAAAAACATCCGGGATTGATTATCGGAAGCCGATTTAGAAATGATGAATTTGGAAAGCGGCATTTTGACTCCAACGGCGAGATGCTAGGTGATTATGAACAAGGTTGGGAACGAAAAATGCCGAAGGAATTTGAGTGGTTGGAGGGACGTGACTGGGACTGTGTCATGACGATTCCACCGAACGGTTGGGGTTATATGAAAGACTGGTCTGGGATTTATACCAAGACCTCAGATGATCTTATTGATTTGTTGATGAATTGTGTTTCCATGAATGGCAATTTTGTGCTGAACTTTGGCCCTGATGGAAATGGTCTTATGCATCCAGGAGAGGATAAGCTCGCTAAGGAAATCGGAGAATGGATCAAGATAAATGGTGAAGCGGTATATGGTGTCAGACATGCTGGTCTTGCTCCATCCAAATTGGGTTACTTTACAAAGAAAGAGGATAACCTTTATCTGACGGTGTTTAATCGTCCTGTCAACAATATTGTTCGTATCGCTGTCCCTAAGGGCGCTATTGAAGTTCCGGTTACTGCCATGATACTCCAAAATGGACAATCTTTGGAATTACGCCATACGGATATTGGTCTGGACTTAGATAAAAATACGTACTACGATATTCTGCTCCCTAATTCGTTTATAACAAATAAACCCTTTGTAGTCAAAATGAAATTAGGAAAACCAAAATCTCAAGGTGAGAAGTTGATGGATGCAAAAATGTAGTTATCTGCTGCATCTTGAATCAAAAAAGCTGAACTTAGGTCCTATTAGGAATTAAGTTCAGCTTTTTTCTTTTATACAATATTCAGCAGTTCCTGTGGAACGTGAATAATATGCTTTGCACCGTGTTGCCTTAATTCGTTTTCATCGCGAAAACCCCAGGTCACACCAATAGCAGTCACCCCCGCGTTATTGGCCGTGTCCATATCAACAGAAGAATCGCCAACATAGTAGCAGTTTTCTTTCGCTATCCCTAAAGTCCGGAGCGTATCCCAGACAATGTCTGGATCAGGTTTGGCCGGATGTCCTGTACGGTGGCCGAGGATCAGATCAAAAGAGATCATGGGGAAATATTTTTCCATCAAAGGGATAACCGCCTCATGATATTTATTGGATGCTACAGAGATGAGATATCCCGAAGATTTAAGCGTCTGTAATAAGGCGACAATTCCGGCATAGGGTCTTGTATGGGATATTGTCTGCTCTTCGTAGTAGGTCTTAAATGCCGTTAGCAACGTTGCAATTCTTTCCGTGGTTCGTGCATGTTCGGGAAGGGCCCGTTCGATCAGTTTCTGTACACCATTACCTACAAATTTCTTGTAGGCCGGTAACTGATGTATAGGATAACCAAATCGCTGAAGGATCGCGTTGCAGCTGTCTCCAAGATCTTGTAATGTATCCAACAATGTTCCATCCAGATCGAATATTATTAGCTTCATGGGTTAAAACTAATAAAAAACTATGATGGATTGATCGAGCATTTTATGTATGAAATGGTGTTTTTTACAAGAATGTCAAGTTTTTTGACGCATCGTAGCTATACCGGTAAGTAAAAAGACAAGGCACAATTCATGGTGCCTTGTTATTTTATGGTGGAGATTTTGCTATTTTTAAGGCTTATCAAGCCTTAAACTACTGTCTTCATCGGAATAAAATAATACGATAAAAAACCTTTATAAATTATTTCCAGATATTGGTATTGATACTTTCTTTTTTCCTGTTGTCTAAATCTGGAAAAAATGTAAACCCTGTTACTTTTTCCAGATCGCTTACTGTTAGTTTATAATTATTAAAAGTGCTACCTGAAGGCGGAGTTATGTTGTCTATTTTATAGGCAATTGTATAGTATTCGCTTCCTTTCTTCATGGCTAACGCTTTGAAATAGTATTTGGGTTTTGCGATATCTTTTCCGTCATTGTCCTGTGCAAAATCCAGCAAATTATCGGTATCTGATGTGGGCATTGCTCCTGTTACCACATACATGGTATCACATTGCGCGGTCCAGGTCCGCACCTTTGTTTCCAGGTTTGCCCACAGACCCTGATTGAGACGAGATGCTTGCGCCGTCATATTGGTGAAATAGAATGTTGTTTTATTGTGCGTAATATTTAGGTTGCGGTCTGCGCTTGGCAGCTGATGCCCCCTGTCGTAACCCGTTGGCTGGAACCCCTTAAATAAAACCGGCTGGAATGCCGTTGATATGGAAGGATCATATCCCCAGGCATCTGTACGATTGCCCGAACCTAAAATACTATTATATAAAGGATAAGCTACCCAGTAAGCCATTTTTAACTTTTTATTATACAGCATAGCGTAGTTTCTCGCTGTGCTTGCCTCAGGAAGAAAGTGCTGTATGAACACTTCATCATTGTTCAAATTGTTCATTTTGGGGATTTCCAGATAAGCTTGGGAATCTCCGATCCCGCCACTTGGCTTACCATTGTCAATTTTGATGTCGAAATTGTAGCGATTTCCAGCAATTAGGTTTTTTAGATTTTGATTTTGTGGTGTTATCCATGTATAACTATCGCCGTTAGAAGCGATAAATTTAATAGCCTTTCCGGTGATATCCTCTCCGGGAAGTAGGGTAAATTCCACGATAGCTGTTTGGTTGGTATTCACCGAGACTTTTCCTTGTATATCTTTCTTTTCAGTAAGGTTAACATCCAATTTTCCTGTTGAGAGATCAAATTCCCCTTGTGTGTGTACCGAAGGTATACTGACGGCAATCTGATTGGCTTCTAAACCCGTTGTATTGGTAATGGAAAGATGAATCGCAACCTTGCTCAATTGTCTTGCAAAATTGAGCGGGACGGTATTGTTGGTTTTGGTGATATTTTTTGCGTTGTCAGCATACATGAAATTCAATGCTGACTGGTTTGACTGATCACTCAGATCAATGGGATATTGAAAATCAGTAATGGATTTATAAGGATAATATGTAATGAAATCTACCTGTTCATTTGGTAAAAAGATAGGTGATTTGCTTTGAAATAATGAACCATTAATCGCGAATACATGATTTTTGACAGCATTCACAATGGATGTTGATGTTAATCGCTGGTCTGATTTGATCATATAAACGCCAATTTGGTCGCCTTTGTCCCAAGAGCTCCCAGTAGCGTTGGTATTAATTTGGCCAACAATTGTAGGTGCAAATTGTAGTGCGGCTTGTTCTATTCTGGACTCACTTTTTTTACATGAATTAAGTGTAAGCAACGTAATCATAAAATAAACTATTCGCCACATTGTATGCTGTGGAACAGTCCTGGACTTGTAAATCATATTGATCGTTAGTGTATGTTAGCAAAGAGGGGCAAAAGTAGCTAAGAAAAGTTGGATTATCTGGGCATAAATCTGCCTTTTTGTGCAAGAAAAGGCTTCGTTAATGCATCTGTTTGATTTTTAGAGATATCCATTGTGTTTATCGAATAATTTTTCAGGAAGAAGGTTGTTTTTAAATAACGACAAGGATTAGTGCTAAATATGTTATTGGATATCGCTTTTTTTTAAAATTTTCCTAAAGTGACGAAAATAGCACACTATTTGCTGTTAATGCCCGAACATATATTGATTTGATAATTTATTAATCGGTACTGAAAAGAAATGAAGAGAGTTTTTAAATTAAAAGAACCGTTGAATAGGTTTTATGTGGTTATATGTGCATTGTTGATGACTTTTACATTGTCCAGCTGTTTTGACTTTGTGGAACAGATTGACCTTAAACCCAATGGTTCGGGACATATTGCGGCAACATTGAACCTGAGTAAAAGTAAAACCAAAGTATCTTCTTTGATGAAGATGAAAAGTATAAAAGGGATACAGATACCAACGCAGGCCGAGATGGAAAAGGAGATTAAGGCGGCAGTTCAGTTACTCAAGCAGACAAAGGGTATCTCCAATGTGCAGTATCAAACTGACTTCACAAATTTTATTGTAAATATATCCTGCGACTTTAGTCAGATCGAGTCGTTAAATGCCTTTTCGGATATATTGGCTAACCGGTTTAAGACTAAGATATCAAATTCAAATAGATATTATTATAATGCGCAGACCAACGTTTTTGAACGTAAATTTGTAGCCTCGAGCAACTGGAAGGCTAAATTCAATCAGTTGGGAAGCGATAACACCAATCAGTTTGCGGATGCTTTTTATACACAGATTGTGCGTTTTGAAAAAGCGATAGTAGCACAGGACAATAGCAAAGCAAAAGTTGCGGGCAATAAGAAGGGCGTACTACTAAAATTACCATTTACGGACTTGGTTTATGGAAAGTCTACTTTGGCAAATAAAATCACACTAACAAAATAACCTATATGAAATCAAAAATTTTATTGACTGGACTCGCATGTCTCTCTTTGATGGGGACTGTGAAGTCACAAGATTTAGTCAAGCTCATTCCAGCAGATGCTGAAATTATTGCAGCGTTTAATGTGAAGGACATCGTTCAGAAGGCAAATGCAAACAAGTTGAATGAGTTGCTTCAGAAAGCAGGTCTATTCAAGCAATTTGAAAAATCAGGTGCTTCAGTTGGGAATGACATCAAAAACTTAGGTATCGATTTGACACAAACGGCCTATTTCTATAACAGAAAGACAGACAGTGTCAGTTTTCTCGAGTTTATATTTCCGTTGTCCAATAAAGTGCAATTTGAAAAACTGCTACATGAAGTCGGTGAGCCTAAATCCTTTGCCAATGGATATTCCAGCATAGGGATGAAAGCTGGGAGCGTGTTGGTTTATAACGACCGTGTGGCGCGCTTTATTTCGTCGACCATGAGTACAACTTTTTTTGAGAATGATTCTGTTGCGAATCGGTATGGGATAAAGAAGGTTGCTTACATGGCGCCTGCGGCTGACGCATATTCCCCTGAACTGGATTCCACAACTGCGGTAGTGGATTCGGCAACGGCTGCAGTGATGGCATGGGACGAAGATGAAAAGGTACCGGAGCCACTGTCTCCTCCGGTGATTGTAGAGAGTGTACCAGATACGGTCGTTGCGCAGTTGGAGGAAATCGAACCAGTGAGCGCGGAAATCGCGGCTGCTGAAGCTACTGTCGCAGCCATTGAGCCAGTGGAAATGCATGATCCAGGTTATTACGATTCGCTATATACAGAATACGAGAATCAAAATAGAAAAAATGATTCGATACGCAATGCGCTTCGCGATAAGTGGTTGCTCGGAGAAGCGACACGTTTGCTGTCTGCTTCCTATAAACCTCTCTCGGTTTCCGATCAGGAAAAAGTGCTCAAAAACTTAGGGCTGATCCGACTATATGTACCCCATGTCGAAGAACTCTATCGTGGTCTTATTCCTTATAAAACCATTCCTTATCTCTATATGGGGATTAATATGGATAAATTTAAAACAGGATATCAGGACGGAATGCTGGATTTGTTGCAGGATGGAAATGTATTGCGATTAAGAGGTTCTGTGGGGTTAGACCGGGATCTTGCTGAAATGTCGAAGCGATTATATGCAAGAAAGCCAAATGGAAAATTCAATAAATACCTGACCGATAAAACACTGGGGTTCTTTAACGTTAATATTAATTCAGAAGCCTATTTGCGGGATATGCCTAGTTATACAGCAAAATACTATAGCGGATTACTTGGCCCTCAGCAAGATTTGGTTGAATGGGGATTAATGGCACTTGAAGTTGCGTTGGATGAGAAAGCCATTGCCCAGGTCATGCCGGGGGATCATCTCTTTGTGGTGAATGGTTTACGTAAGTTCAGAAAGGAATATATTGATTATAGTTATGACGATGATTATAATGCAACAGAGGTAAAGAAGACAAAGGACGAAACTCTACCTGTCTTTATCTGGATGTTTACATCAAAAGACCAGCGTTTGTTTAGAAAAGGATTAGATCTTGCGGTATCTAAGACATTTGGTAAAATGCAGGATGGCATCTACGCATTTTCGTCCAAAAAAGGGTTAGATTTTCCAATGTATGTTCTTCTGAAAGATGATTTGGTGATGGTAAGTAATGATTCTTTGTCTCTGCATGATATTCGTCAAAATAAGACGGCAGGTTCTGCAAATAAAGATTTTATTAAGTTGATGAAGCAAAATAAAATGTCTGCTGCGATTGATTTGCAAAAGTTACCCGCTATGTTAAAAGAGATGGGTGTAAGTCCAGGAAAACAATGGGAACAAACTATGGCACAATTGAATCAATACGGTAGTACAGCAATCACTTCGAAGGGAATTGTGGGTAACCGTATGGAAGCCGAAATATCAACAAAACTCCCGGAGACAAAAGAAGGTGCTATCGGCTATATGATTGACCAGATCCTGCGGGAGATCGGTAAATAAGATGGTATTGAGCTGAGCATCAGGTAATTTTATAACCCGATTGTTTGATGCTCAGTTTGTAATATTATGGTTATATTTTTATAATGTTAATTTAATATTACACTCTATTTAGGCTGATTTGGTATTTTTGCGATTTATTATTTACAAATAATAAGATAAAAAACGATTTATACTTTATATAAGATGGGGATATTTTCAAAGCTGTTTGGAAAAACTCAAGAGTCAAAGATCAAGATTGTAGGTACACTTGCTTTTTTAGAGGTGGATATGCACAATCATATCCTTCCCGGAATAGATGACGGGAGCCAGTCCATTGAACAATCTATTGATTTGTTGAAAGGCTTGGGGAGAATGGGATTTGAAAAATTTATTTGTACACCACATATTATGGAAGGTGTACATCCGAATACAATCCGCACAATTGAGGATGCCAAAGATAAATTGGTAAACGGAATAAAAGAACTTCCTAACAGTCCTGAGATCTATCATGCTGCCGAACATATGATCGATGATGGGATTGCGAAGCTGATCGATACAAACGAGCTTTGTGTTATGCCCGGCGGGTATGTGCTTATAGAGATGTCCTATCTGCAGGAATCCAAAGCTTTATTCCAAACTATTTTGGATATACAAAAACTGGGTTATCAGCCGATTTTAGCGCACCCAGAACGCTATAATTACTATCACTATAATTTCGATATGTACAAACAGATCAAAGATGCTGGCTGTATGCTACAATTGAATCTTCTTTCTATCAGTCGATATTATGGTGTTGAAGTGAAATCTGCGGCCTTGACAATGATTAAATCCGGCATGTATGATTTTGTAGGAACGGATGTACATCACAGTCGCCACCTTGCAGCATTAGGGGAGATCGTCGCAAAATATCCGGTCCGTGACTTACTAAAAACATGTCATATTTTAAATCCGACACTTCAGGATCATTTGAAAAGCAATGATCATGTAATCGCCGCAGGATAAAGAAACAACAAAACTTACGCTATAGAGATGCCCCTAAGGCATCTTTTTTTGTTTCTGTCAGACGATCCTTTATTATCCTTAAGCTAATTCTTCTATAGCTATTCTGTGTTTTATTGATCAGAGAGAATATCCAAATTATTTTCGTCTATGCTTGTGTTTTGCAATCATGGAAATTTCGAAAATTTGGCTACTTTTGGATTTAGCATTTTTCATATGAGAGGAAACAGAATTTTTATTCAAGATTGGATTGCACACCATACTTACCAGAAAGCAAACGACATAGATAGTTATTATTTAAAAGTTGCCAATCAGATTAACGATAGTCTATCGACATTGTGGTTTGAAGAGCCAGAGACCAATGATCTTATCCACACTGATGCATTAAAAACATTAAGTATTTACCTCACCTGTTATCTAGAGGATGTTATTGCCAATACAGGGATATTTGCTGCTTTCAGAACCATTCATAAAGATCTGTATAACCAGTTCTTGCCCTTTTATACGGACGACAATCTGTTAGACTACTATCCGGAGGATATCAATAGTGAAGATGTTGCGGTATTGACCTGGTTATTTTTTAGTGAACGGAATCCACATTTGTTTATTGATCCTCAGGGTCGTTTGATACAGTTGATAACGGATCTGGCCTATGCTATCTTGGAGGAACATTATGAAGTGGCCCCTGAAAATCCAAAATTAAAATCAGAGTATTCATTAGATGAAAATGCGAACTATTTTGATGTCCGCAATTTTATCGAAAAACTAGTCGCAACAAACTACCTGACTGCGGGAGAGTATAACACCAACCTTAACCACCTGATGCAGGTGGCGGAATTGGGAAGATATCAGCATGATCAAGCTCAATTGCAACAAATGATTTATCGCGTCCGTGATAATCATTTTAACAATTATAGACTACATTTATTTGCTCTTAGATCTTCCGAATTTGTTGCAGAGGTAGTGGGTAAGGAACATGGTCTATATAGCTCAGTAAAAACGCTGGGTAATCGCATCCATAGTTTTTTTGAATATGTAAAGACCGATGAACAGTTTGTCCATGTAAAACATATTGGCACAAAAACAGCATTCAAGATTTACAAGGATTCAATTCAGGAATTTGCGGAGCCTTCTGCCGTATTATCTTTTTATATGGAAATCGTTCCTTGGAAAGATGCTTGGAATTTGTCGGGAATTATGACAGTGGTCAATCCGAAAGAGGTGAATTTTGATCTACCGGAACAATACGAAATGACTTACCGTATTGAAGCGATGAACGGTAAGGACAAGAGCCTGAAAAAAACAGAAAAGCAGTTGAAAGATATGGGCAAATTATTCCAATCAGAGCAAAAGACAGCTGTAGCTTTCATGGAGGGAAGAGAAGTAAAAGAATTTGCAAACGAATTCTTTCAAAGATATCAGCAAAAATATCCTAGCAAGGAGGAATCGCCACTTCCGGAATCGAATTTGGAACTTACTGAAGATGCGAAAGTAACCGTTTTCTTCAATCCAAAGACAGGATTAGAGGTATTTGGTGGAATAGAAGAATTTTTCCCTTTGAAACATAATCCTTTTATTGAAAAGGGGACTGAAGCAGATGTGCCTTATGCGCGTTATTTCTTGAATCTTTTGGTAGAAGACTTTTTCCCGAGCGAATTACCAAAGTACTATGCCAGCTTGTTCAAAACGGAGGTAGATAAACAATTCTTCTTCCCATTGGAAGAGTCCATACTGGATTTTTTCCTACGTTTTTATAAAAGGGGCAGTTACTTTCTAGGACCATTTCCGCTTATAAAATAAATGCTTTCTATTAAGCACATAATAATTTTTTTAATCCCATTGGAATCTGCAATGGGATTTTTTATTGAATGTTGATTAATTTACTGTAAATTAATCGTAGCTAAAATGTTATAACTGTCCCTGGAAAGAATATGCTTTGGGTCATGATCTATTTTCATTCCGATATTTTAAAAAATTCTACCTAAACTTGTAAGATCAATTATTAGTGATGAAGGATGCCTATTGAAAACGACAATGTTCCCGATTTTAAAAAATTCTTTCTGTCTTACAAAGACAAGGTTTATAAATATGCCTTGCTACATCTAAAAGAGGAAGATACTGCCGCTGATTTGGTTCAGGAGGCATTTTCTCGCATTTGGAAAAAGTGGGGAGAATTAGACGGAAATAAGAATCCGCAGTCTTATTTATATACAATTGCTAAGAATCTTGTATTTGACGAATTGAGGAAGCAGAAAGTACGGGTTCAATTTCAACTTGATGGGATAGATGTCTCCAGGCAGGTGGACAATTCAAACGAAGAATCCATCCGTTTTAAAGATTTGGAACGCGTCTATCGTGAAGCCATTGAAAAGCTTCCTAGGGCCCGCCTGGAGATATTCCTTTTGAGTAAAGAGGAATTTTTGGACAATCAGGAAATTGCCGACCGTTTGGGTATTTCTGTTAATACTGTTCGGGACCAACTTGTCAAGGGCAACAAGTTTGTACGCCAATATATTCTTGATAATTTTGAGATTTCAATAGCCCTATTGATTTTCTTAACTATTTTTTAGTGTAGCGTCGTCTTATCGTCTTTTAGATACGTATATGTATTTAAACGATGGCAAAGATGATGGATCCTAAACTAGCTGCACTATATCGAAAATATCTACTCGGGGAACTAACCCCGCAGGAAAACACCATATTTTTAGATTTACTTACTGCTTGCGACGAAGATGATCTGCCCGGTCTGGAGGAGGTAATAGCACTGGATGATAGCGCTTGTGATTTGGATACATCTACTTCAGACCATATTTTTTATACGATTACCGGTACTGAACTAAATACTAAGGTGCAGCCTATTTGGTGGCGCTCAAAGGTACTGATCAGTTCGGTAGCAGCCTTGTTACTTGTTGGTTTTGTCTTTTTATTTGCTCTTGTTTTTAAGCAGTTTCAGCCTGGTCCGGAGTTTACAGCTGTTCACTATTCAAACCCAACCAAGTTTGTTAAACGTGTTATTTTGGCGGATGGTACACGAATTTCTTTGCGTCAAGGAGCTAGTGTTGCGGTAAGATCCAATTTTGATACGGACAGCCTACGTCGGATAAGTTTAGCGGGGGAAGCCTTTTTTGAAGTGGCCAAAGATCCACATAAAGCTTTTGTCATTGTCAATTCAGGCGACTTTGATGTACGGGTTTTGGGAACGGCTTTCAATCTCACTTGTTCACCACGGGCGACACGTTTGGTATTAAATCATGGGAAAGTTCAGGTTAACCATGACAAACAGCATGCTATTATTCTTCCCGGACAACAGGTGGATTATAATTTACGCGACAGGCAATTCAACGTTATTGCGGTTGACACTGTCGTAACAACCAATTGGAAAAGTGACCTTTTATCATTCAATCAAGTTCCACTTTCCCAGATTGTAGGGGATCTTAACAATCTCTATCCGGAATACAATCTGGAGTTGATCGATTCCTTTCAGACGAAAAGCTTTACTGGCTATCTGCCTGCAAGTGATTTGGAAAAGTCTTTGAAAATTCTCAATACAGCATTTAATCAAATAATTATCCATAAAAAGTAATTTATGAAAAGAACCAATTACTATTTAAAAATTATGGGGGGGGCATTACTATTTCAGTCCTTAGCGCTCCAAAGTATGGCCGCCCAATTTTCTGCAGGTGAAGGTATAGGAAAGATCCTCGCCAGAATGGAACAGAAATTCAATGTCAAATTTGGCTATGACGCATCCATATCCTATCAAAAAATTAATGAGACAGCTGACGTTGATCACTTAAAAAAAGATCAGATTGTCCAGTTTATACAGACGATTTCAAACGGGAACTTGGAGGTCAAGAAAATTGATGATAAACTCTATGTGGTGTCAAAGAAAAATAAAGGTGACGGCACAAGTGAAAAGGGAAAAGCACTAACTGTTCAAAAAGAAGTACATGGTAAGATCGTGGATCAGGAGACGGGGCAGCCTATTACGGGTGTCACGGTGCGGGTCAAAGGAACGGCACTCGTTGCGACAACAGATCAGCATGGCGCATTTAAATTGTCAAATGCGGGAGAGAATAGCATTTTGCAGATTTCTTATATAGGATATGAAAGTATTGATGTACCAGCTTCACAAGCAGGTAACATACAGTTAGCAAAATCTTCGGAGGCCCTGGAGGAAGTTGTCGTAACTGCATTGGGGATCAAACGGGAGCAGAAATCGTTGGGATATGCAACGCAAAGTATCAAGGGTGGAGATTTGACACGTGTGAAAGGAGTAGATGTGGGTACCACATTGACGGGACGTGTCTCTGGTGTACGTGTACTAAATAGTACAGAGTTTAATAGCACACCAGAAATTCAAGTGCGTGGGCTAACGCCGATTTTAGTCATTGATGGTGTTGCTTATGAAAATATGACCTTGCGTGAAGTACCGGTCGATAATATTGAGGACATGACTGTCTTAAAAGGTGCGACTGCAACAGCATTGTATGGTAGCATCGGGGCAGGAGGTGCCATCATGATTACGACAAAAAAAGGGCTAGGTGAAAAAGGAACCGAAATTACCGTAAATAGTAATAATATGTTTTTCTCCGGTTACTTAGCACTGCCGGAGGTTCAGAGCAGTTATTCTTCGGGCGAGTCCGGAAAGTTCAATAATAATGACTATGTATGGGGTGATAAATTGGATATTGGCCGGAAGGCGAAACAATGGAATCCAGTAACAAAACAATTGGAGGAAATGGACCTGTTGTCGAGAGGGAAAAATAATTTTCAGAATTTTTTGGAACCGGGATTTATTTCTAATAATACAGTAAGTTTTACAAATCAAGGTGAGTTTGGAAGTATAAGAACCTCAATAAACCATGTTTATAACAAAGGGCAATATCCGAATCAAAAATTAAATATGACAAATTTGTCTGTTGCTGGGCAGACAAAAATAAGCGACAAGTTTGATCTTGAAACCAGATTGGCCTATAATAGAAATTCGTCCTCCAATAATTTTGGCTCAGGATACGGTGATCAAGGGTACATCTATAATATTCTTGTCTGGACCGGTCCGGAATACGATCTTCAGCAATACAAAGACTATTGGATGATACCGGATCAAAAGCAAAATTGGATGTATAATGGGTGGTATGATAATCCTTATTTAATTGCTCACGAGAAGATCACGCCGAGTTTAAGTAATAAATTAAATGCTGCGGTTACCCTGAACTATAAGGTAGGCGATTGGGGTAAATTGATGTTTAGAACAGGCTATGATTATTTAAGCGAATCTAAAACACAGCGGAATCCAATTGGCATTTATGGTACACGTGGCGGCTTTAAGGATTTTGGAGGATTTGACAGTAAGGGCAAATATATGAAGGCCAAATATGATGGCTTTAGCTCCAATAATGATTTGATTTTTACAGGTAAAAAGACATTTGGAGACTTTACTTTGGATGGACTGGCGGGTGCTGCTGTTTTTTACCGACAAAATAATGGCTTAATTTCCAGAACGATGAATGGTTTGGCAATTCCGGGATATTATTCGTTGAGAAACTCTATTGATCCTGTTAACTCTATTGAATCCCGTGTAAAGGAGATGCGTAATGCAATTTATGGACGATTGTCTATCTCGTGGAAAAATGCCATATTCTTGGAGGCAACTGGCCGTAACGACTGGTCATCGACCCTGTCCAAAGAGAACCGCTCCTATTTCTACCCTTCTTTGTCCGGAAGCGTTATTGTTTCGGACCTATTAGCGAATAAACCGCAGTGGTTGGATATGTTGAAAGTGCGTGGTTCTTGGGCTGTAACCAAGACCGTTCCAGATCCATATGAAATTAATCAAGTTTTTCGGGTGAACAACAACGTATGGGACGGTGCGCCTACAGCAACATATGCAGTTTCCAATCCCGACTATCAATATGATATTAAGGATTTTTCTATTTCTCCTACGCAGCGTAATCTTACGGAGATCGGATTTGATTTTGCGGTCTTGAAAAATAGATTATATGGTAATTATACACGTTACTATCGTCTATTACATAATCAGGCAATTTATAATGATATATCTTCTTTTACAGGTTTCAAATACAGGCTGATCAATACACAAGAGGAACGTATAACGAAAGGTCACGAAATTACATTGGGCGGTATTCCGATCAATCGCAATCAATTTAAGTGGGATGTGAGTTTGAATCTTTCCCAAAATTTGGAATATTTCCACAAATTGGATCCGCGCTACTCAAGAGATGCATTATATGTAAAAAAGGGATTAAGGACAGATTACATCACTTCAAAAGATTGGGAACGGGCACCAGATGGACAAATGATCATTGGTGACAATGGTATGCCGGTTTCTGCAAATTATGCAGCACAATTGGTCGGTTATTCTGCACCAAAATGGTTTTGGGGGTTGACAAATCAATTCAGCTATAAGGACTTCTCCTTGTCGTTTAGTTTAGATGGAAGGGTTAAAGGGATGTCTTATTCAACGATGAACGCTCGTTTATGGCAAACGGGTGCACATCCTGATTCTGATAATGCATATCGCTATGAAGAAGTGGTCAACGGAAACAAAACTTTTATAGCCACGGGAGTGAAAGTGGTATCGGGAGAAGTGAAATATGATAGTTACGGTCAGATTTCAGAGGATACACGTGTGTTTGAAAAGAATGATCAAGTAGTGTCCTATGAGTCTTATTGGAAGTCTGCCTTTTCGGGACGACAAAATTATTGGGATGAGACTTTTGTCAAATTACGCGAATTATCTATCAATTATACAGTGCCAACAGCCTTTGCTCAAAAGATGAAAGCTAAAAAAGCCAGTATCGGTGTCACCGGACAAAACCTATTTTTATGGACCAAAGCGTATAAATTTTCAGATCCCGATCGTGGACAGGAAGATTTAAGCTCTCCATCTATGCGTTATATCGGTTTTAATTTGAACGTGACTTTTTAATTTATTGAATACAATGAAAAAGAGATTCAACAACTATACATGGGGAATAGCCGTAGCTTTACTATTTGCTACGATGAGTTGCTCCAAATTTGAAGAGATAAATACGGATCCTGAGATGCCCAAGGTCGTTAATTCATCGATGATATCGGAACGGATCATTTTGGGATTGGCAAATCCCCCTACCCAAAAATCGTTTATGCAACCCTATATGCTGACAAAGCAAGTGGCTTGGACGGAACTTCCGGAAGGTTATCAATACAACAATCTTGGGGAAGAAGAGTCCGCTCTGACCGGTCTGAATGATGCCCAATATATGGTGGACTTTGCCGCGACAGATGGCTTAGCAAAATCTTATGCCGGTGTCATGCATGTGGCGCGAGCGATGCTTTTTTATGAAGGCACAATGAAACTGGGGGATATCCCTTATAATGAGGCTTTGCGAGGCGAATCTGAAAAAATATACTTTCCTAAATATGATCTGCAGAAAGATGTATTTCTGGGGATATTGGATGAATTGGAAAAAGCAGATCAATTGTTTCAAACGGGAGAGAAATTTAAGGGGGATCCGGTTTATGCCGGTAACACATTGCAGTGGCGTAAATTTGCCAACACATTTGCGTTAAATGTACTTATTCAGCTTAGTCAGAAGACTGCTGATCCCGATCTGAAGGTGAAAGAACGCTTCAAAAAAATAGTGGACGCCGGTGTTCTGTTTGCTTCAAACGCTGATAATTTTCAATTGACACGTTCGGATAAAAGTGGTCAGACTTATCCTTTTTACAAAGTGAGTAATAGCTTTGTAATTTACCCTGTTGTGTCCTCAGAAATAATTGAGCCATTGAAACTAAAAAAAGATCGACGTCTTTTCTATTATGCTGCACCTTCAGCGTTAAAAATTGCTAATGGAAAATTGCAAAATGACTTCGACGCTTACGTTGGCGTAGATCATTCGTTGCCTTTTGGTGATATTGCGGATATCGTGGTGACAAAGGATTTTTCAAAATTGAATGATCGGTATTCAGAGTTAGTAACTGGTGAGCCGACGCAACAATATTCGTATGCACAATTTTGTTTTGTTATGGCAGAAGCGACAGCACGTGGTTGGATCAGCGGTGCTACTGTGGATTGGTATAAAAAGGGGATTGAGGCATCGATGAAATTTGCGGCAGACAATACGCCAAACCAAGATCAGTATACTCATAAGATGTTTATAGATGCAAATTATATTAACACTGCAACAGCAAATTATGGACAAGCATTCCCTCAAGATACTGAAAAGCAAATTGCAGAAATTATTTTACAGAAATACCTGGCCAGCTATCTTCAATTGAGTTATACGCCTTATTATGATTATCGTCGTACGGGTTATCCTGCCTGGAAGATCAATCCGGGTTCGAGCGGGAACTCTGAAGCTAAGAATAAAATTCCAGTTCGATGGAAATATAAAGAGCGAGAGTATAGCTATAACGCTGAGCATGTTAAAGAAGCCGTTAAACGTCAGTATGAAGGCCAGGACGGTATCAACAAGCTAATGTGGATCCTGGATCCTAAAAAATAGGTTCCACAAAAATAATAATACATCCCTGCGTACGATATCCATCATATGCAGGGATTTTTGTTAAAATCGTTACATAAAAAACGCTAGCGAATGGATATCTTCGCTATGACCAGTGAATTTATAAGAGATACAAGAATTTTTAGTATGGATAGTAGAAGAGATTTTATCAAGAAAGCTTCATTGCTGGCCGGTGTTTTTGGCTTGCAGAATGCGGTTCCCGATGCCATTCAGCGTGCCCTAGCGATTGAGCCTGTTGCGGGGAGTACCTTTTTAGACGCAGAACACATTGTTTTGGTCATGCAGGAAAATCGCTCCTTTGACCATAGTTTTGGTACGTTGAGAGGCGTGCGGGGCTTCAATGATCCCAGAGCGATCGAACTACCCAACGGAAATCCGGTATGGCTGCAGTCCTCGGCCTCGGGAAAGACCTATTCACCATTTCGGCTCGATATCAAGAACTCCAAAGCTGCATGGATGGGTGATCTGCCACATTCATGGGAAAATCAAATGGCAGCGCGTAATAAGGGTAAACACGATAACTGGATTGAAGCAAAGCGCTCCGGCCGCCAGGGATTAACGGAGATACCGCTTACCATGGGCTATTACACCAGGGAAGATATTCCGTTTTATTATGCCATGGCTGATGCGTTTACCATCTGTGACCAGCATTTTTGTTCGTCCATTACAGGTACGACAACCAACCGCCATTTTTTCTGGACGGGAACCTGTGTGCCCAATAAGGGAGCAAAACCGTTGATTCGTAATTCGGATATTTACTTCAACCGTCGGGCTCACTGGAAAACATTTCCCGAACGTTTGGAGGCGGCGGGAATCCCGTGGAAAGTTTATCAGAACGAAGTCAGTATGGAAAGTGGCCTCGAAGGTGAAGGATGGCTGGGCAATTTTACCAACAACAATCTGGAGTGGTTTTCGCAGTATCATATTGATTTCAAAAAGAGCCATCTGGATTTTATGCGTAAGCGTGTCAGCGAATTACCGGCAGAAATCCAGGAACTTGAAAAAGCTTTGGCCAATAACGGAACTGATAGTATACAGAAAACGCAAAATAAACTCAAACAAAAGCAGGAACAGCTGAGCAGCTACCAGAGTAAGTTGAACCGCCTGACCGAAGAGGCTTATCAACAGTTGCCGAAGGAGCAGCGGGCATTGCATGAAAGGGCTTTTCAGACCAATGAGGGAGACGCGTTTTATCGGGAGACTACAGTTGTAGCGCATGAAGGGGAACAGATAACCGTGCCGAAAGGAGATGTACTGCATCAATTCAGAACGGATGTCAAATCTGGTCAATTGCCGGCTGTGTCCTGGTTGGTGGCTCCGCAGTGTTTCTCGGATCACCCCAGTGCACCGATGTACGGAGCTTGGTATGTGTCTGAGATCTTGAATATTCTGACGGAAAATCCGGAAGTGTGGAAGAAAACGATCTTTATGCTGAACTATGATGAGAATGATGGTTACTTCGATCATATCCCCCCATTTGTAGCGCCCAATCCGGCAGATGTTCGGTCTGGAAAAACTTCAGCAGGACTGGATTATAGTGATGAATATGTGAGTTTGAAGCAGGAGCTGGCTAGTGGAGAGAAGAAAGAGCATGCCACGGAGGGACCGGTTGGTCTGGGCTATCGGGTACCTTTAATCATTGCGTCCCCATGGAGTAAAGGCGGTTGGGTAAATTCGGAAGTCTGTGATATTACGTCGACGATTCAGTTTATGGAACATTTCTTTGAGAAGAAGCTTGGAAAGGATGTGAAAGAAACGAATATCAGTTCCTGGCGTCGGGCTATAACGGGGGATCTGACATCGGTATTCCGTAAGGCTGAGGGTGCTGCTGCTGTAGAATTGCCGTTCTTGGATCGTAATCAACAGATCTATGACATTGATCAGGCGAAATCGAAACCGCTACCGAATAATTTTCATGTTTGGGCTCCGGACGAGATAACAGCTTTGCAGGCTACCGGAAAGGCTGTGCAATTGGCTACGCAGGAAAAAGGTCAGAAAAATTCCAATGCGCTTGCCTATGAGTTATATGCAAGTGAGTCTGTCGATACGGATAAGGTAAAACTGACGATGTCCGCGGGTAATAAGATTTTCGGAGCCAGATCCTTAAATAGTCCTTTTAATGTGTATAGTGGACCAGGTTATAAAGATGGGGTCAGTTTTTGGCCGTTTGCGGTTGTCGCCGGCGAAGAGTTGAGTTTTGACTGGAACCGAGCTGACTTTAAAGATGGTTATTATGATTTAACAGTGTATGGCCCGAATGGCTTTATGCGCGGTTTTAAAGGGAACGGGGAGGCTTTGTCTGTATTGGCAACTTATGAGATGGGAAAGAAAGGTATTCCCACAGGGAACCTCATCCTTGAAGCGAGCAATAAAGGAGACAAATTGCTTCATGTGCAGGTGAAAGATAATGCCTATAGCTCCTGGAAGAAAACTACCGTGTTGAGCGCTGGAAAGTCTATAAAATGGACTGTCGAATCCCATAAAGTCAATGGCTGGTACGACGTGACGCTGCACATTGTTGGAAGTAAATTTGTCCGCCAATTTGCCGGTCGCGTAGAGACGGGAAGTCATTCGAAGACTGATCCACAATTGGGATAAAAACCAAGAGGTATAAGTTGTTGAAAAGAATATGATTAGCATATTTGTTAAATAACGAAAGCCCCCAGTTTTAGTTGAACTGGGGGCTTTTTGTTTTAGGCGGTTGATAAGCGGTTTTTATTTTTTAATCCATTCTTCCAGCAAGGCCTTTAATTTGGGATCGCTTGGTCTTGGACTATCTGGAGAAATTAAATTCCCTACTTTGTCGATTAAGATATAGCGAGGAATGCCATCCACTTTATAAGCTTTGGACAAATCATTCTCAGGGCCGGCATGCAACTGTATCCCTTTTAGATTTTTCTCTTTGACATAGGCATCCCATTTTGGTTTGTCTTTATCTGTGGAGATACCGACAAAGGCAACAGGTTTTCCTTTAAATTCTTCATTGAGTTTTTCCCAATGTGGTTCTTCGGCACGGCATGGGCCACACCATGTCGCCCACATATCAACCAATACGACTTTGTCCTTTAATTCGGCAAGACTAATTTTCTTTCCGGTAATATCTGAAAAAGCGAATTGAAATGCAGGAACTCCTTCTTTTGTTTCCACCAGTCTCGCTTCGACAGCTTTGGCACGCTCTATTTGCTCAGGTAGGGTGAAATACTGTTTGTATTTGTCGTTCATTTCCTGAAAACCAGCATAGGAACGGGATCCTTCCAAACGTTGCAATATATATTGGCCTTTGAGTACGTCCGGGCCAATGGCCGCAACCTGATCATTGAATGTGGGCTGTTTGGTTAGATCAACTTTATAATAGATCATGTTGTTAAGAAATCGATCGCCATAGGGAAATTTGAGCAGTTCTGGCGTTAAAAAACGATCTGGTTTGAACTGTAAATAATAATCGCTCATTTCCTCTTTGCTGGCATGTGCGCTACGTGGCATATATAGAAAAGAAATCGCATAGTAGGCAAAATCGTTTTCTACAAGCTCGGGGAAAAATTTGTCAAATTTCGTGTTACCAGTTTTTACGCTTTTTTTGATACCATTTAATTTCCCTTTAAACTCCTCTACTTCTGGAAAGAAATCAACATAGGTACTTGTACCACCTAAGGTTAATGCTTTGTCGTGGATATTTTTTGATTCTTTGTCCCAACGATATATTGATTCATTTTCAGGACTATTTTTACCGACAAGCTCGTATCCATTCTGATCAAGTTTGAGGTTTAGATCTTCATTCCCTTTGAAGTAAAAACGATATAAGCCTTGCTGACTTAGCGGATTTCCGCTACCAAGGGAATATAGTCCTTCGTACTCGGGTGTGAAACGAAAAGCAAAACGGCCTTTCTCATCTACGGATGATGTGGCAATTTCAGTTAATCTTCCATTGAGGACCTTATATAAGCCTATTTTTTTGAAACTAGGTTCACTTATCGTGCCATTGATATTGCTCTGTGCAAATGTCCATAATGAAGTGATGGTAGCAGCAACTATTAAGCATGTTCTTTTGATCATAATTATATTATTCTAAAGTAATGGACTTGTTATTCTCAAGTGAAATCATTGTTGTTTCACTCTTTGATTTGGATATTATATCGGTAATTAATGCCGAATTTTTTTTTAATTGGATATCGGAGTATTCACCTATTTTTTTGATGTGGCTCCCAGTAGTCAGCTCACTTATTTGGTCACCCCCAATGTTACCAATAATATTGAGGTTACCTTGATTGTCCCAACCGAACTGGTAATTCTTTAGGATGAAATCTTGTGGGCAAGCATGGAGTTTACTGGGGCTGAAGTAAATCTGATTTGTTGCGGCATTGATGGTTATATTGTATCTGCTCAATAGTCGCACACCTATTGAACCATCTGCACCTGGATTCCAATTTTCGTTACTCCCACTACCACCCATGAGTGTAACAGGCAGTTTATCCAATGCTTTTAGTGGAGCGATTGAAAACTGATGGCTCTTCCCATAGAACGTTGGGGAAGTGGTTCCCATACTTACTGTAGCTGCCTGATATTCGGGTTTAAATCCGCTAACAAGAAGTCTATTTTGACGTACAAAAGGTCTGAAACAAATCAGATCATAGGAAGCACCGGTGTCAAAAACGAAGTGACCTGTATATTTTTTCCCTTGGACAATTTCCAGTTCACCAGGGAGGAGCATTACTCCTGAGGACATGTCAACAGATACACTTGTACTCTTTTGGGGAACTTGAAACTCATCAAATTTGCTTAACGTAATTTGGTTGTTATCGTAGTCGATATGGGTCACATAACGACGAAGAAGGGTATTGCCAATGATCCCATCGTAATGATCTCGGCCCAGGCTAGGGAAGATAGCGATGCCCATATTGTTCAGTTGAAGGTCGTTCAGCTTGATCCGATTGCCATCCGACACTTGAATCTTTGTATGGCCACCGACAACAGAAGCATTGTTTTCCCGTGTTATTTTGAGTCCAATTTCGTCCGCCAGTGACTGGCTAAGCGCCATACCATCAGCCCCCGTATCAAAAAGAAGACGTAGGGGTCTGTCAAAATCATTGATCTTGACGGTCAGTACAATGGATCCATTCTGATTTTCGAAGGGGATGATGGTTTGATTGGACGTAGCAGTAAGAGCGCTGATGATTGTTAGCTTTTGATGGTAAGGAGTATAGTCATTCGCATAAACAGCTGATTTGCTCCCGATAACTAGAAAAACTGAATATAGGAAGTGTCTGATTTTCATAAAGGATAAAGTTTAAGGATATGAGTATCATGTTAACAATGTCTCCTCAGAATGTTGAGGAGACATCTTTTAAATTTATTATTTTAACGCTCTCTATAACTTATGCTAACTACCTTGCCAAATCCCTCGAATTTATTTACAAGTTTAAGTGGTCCATTTAGACCTTGAACATTGAAAAACTCAATTTTTCCATTTGATGTTGGAAGCCCTGCCGGGTTATAGGACGCTACAATAAGTTGTTTAGCGAGTTCTGTATAAGCAGGTTTTTCAGGCCAGGTATCTGTGAAATATTGGAACTTCAATAAACTAATCTGTTCGGATCCTTTATCTAGCATTAACTTGGACGTTTTTAGGGAGAGATCGTATTCATAAACTTTTCCGCCGACGGAATAAAAGAGATAACCAAACACAGGGCTCACTGCATAATTTGTCGCTTTGTCTATATCTTGCGCTTTAATTTCTTCAAAGTAGCTTTGAGTTCCCGATATACAATTGAAACGCGCTAAATACCGTTTCCCATTATTGTTTTTTAAAACGGCAAACACATCACCGGCATTGTAAGTTGAATAGGTCATATATTCTAAGTCCATTCCTACATTATCAAAATCGAACAGCGTACTGTTTGACTTTGCAAAGGGTAAAACATAGGAGGTACGATTCCCATGTTGTAAAAAGCGTTTTTTGTCCATGTCGAATAGTACCGCTGAAGAAGGATATGCCCCGAAGTTTCGTACTGCAGGAATAAACGGTGCTGCACGAAAAGGAATTGCTTCTCCATAAGCAATATTAATAGGGATTCCATAAAATATCTGAAATACACCAAAATAATAATATACGTTGCCTTGGCTATACATATAAGATACACCCGGCTCTTCGGGTGTTGCGGAGAAAAAATCGGCGTGAAATTTTTCATCTACTTTTCCTAATACTTCTGTTTTGAGGTTGTAGGTATCTTTCCACGCAAATGATTCAGGATTTATGCGGTTTGTACCTTGATCAGTAGAAATATATATGCCATAGTCGTTGCGCATGAAAGGATAGCAATATACGTCAAGGGGTTTACCTTTGAGTTGAAATTGAGATCCTGAGGTCTTGAGAATATCATGTAGCGGTGTAAACTGATTGTTTATCATGGAGATCATATCCAATCTGCCGGTATTTTGTATATCATTGAGGACCATCCAACCTTCATAAATGATTGTTTCAACTTTCAGGCTGAATTGACGGGTGAAACTAACTCCGGTTTTCTTATCAGTTACTTTGTAATGAACAGTGTACAAACCAGGAGGAATTTGTACATCAATATCTAGTTTCTTGGTCGTTGCCAGATTTTTGCGTTTATCCCCAGGTAATGTATTTACATTGTTGTTAATAGCAAACCATTCGTAACTATAATCCGTTTCTTGTGATTGACCCGGTTGTGTAAAATGTAACTCGGGATTGATATTAAGGTGAGCGCCGAGAAGTACCGTATAGGAGTCTTCGATTTTGCCAAAATTTACCTCATTGATGTCTTGGTAACTGTAATTTCCCAAGTCTTTCGAGCAGGAACTAATAAATAGCGCAGCAGAAAAGAGGACTGTATATTTTAAGTATAAAAGTATTTTCATGTCGGTTTCGGTTAATTTTATTGAACTAGGGGGCCCATAATCATGGGGGTTTTTTCATCCGCCTCGTAAACTGTCATATCTTTCGCTTCCATTTCATTAAGGTATCGTTGCATATAATTGGCGTAGAAAACGAGTTTGGATATACTCGTTTTATTAAGATCATTGAGATCATTTAGGTTTGAAATATTTAATAGATCAGCCATGAGAAGAAGTTTCTTTTTACTAAAGTCTCCAAGATAAGCGCTTAACCAAGTTATTGGTGGAACAAGGATATCGTTGATATAAATACGTCGTTTAATCATATCTAACTTTTTACTCGTGATGTTATAATAGGGGATGTCAGTATTGAAATTTTCATTCTCCTTCAATCTTAAAATTAGATCAAAATTTGTCGATTTCATTTCCTCTACACGATTTAATTTGACGGGGATCGCTATATGTAAACTATCTGCCGGTAAAATAAACCGATTGTTGACAAATTCGAAATGAACACCTTGTTTGGCCTTGGACTGTGGGTCAACTTCAAGGATAAATGATCGTTCTTTGGGTACTCGAGTACCTGTGACAGCGATATCTATGAGAGAAATGGAATCTGTTTGCTCTGCTGGCAAGTAGCCGAATGAAATCGTTACAGAATCTGTTGGATCTATATAACGTATTTTTTGCATAGCATTCATGAAATAGATACTTTCTTTTGCTGAAAATGTATCTAATTCTGAGGTTTTGCAGCTAGATAAAATTAAGCCAAATAGCAAAATCTTTATAATATTTTTATAGTATACTTTCATAGTACAATGTAATTATCTTGGATTCAATTCAGAAAGTGGTAAGGGTAAAACATATTTATTTGCGTTCATATTGATTGTCCCTGAAGAGGAAGAGGCATTAGGAATACTTTTCAGGTTGAGACGTTTGTAGAAAAACCATAATTGACCTTCTCCATAGAACTCTTTCTGATATTCCTTTTGGAGTTCGGAACCTACAGCTACAGTATTAGGTAGATCAACCAAATTTCGATTGTTACGTACAATATTGAGGTACTTGATATCATTCGTACATTCTGTAGCAATATAATACATCTCACTAATACGAAGAAGAGGAACTATATAACGGAAATCTAGGGAAACAGGCTCTATATCTGCATATTTGATAAATGTTTTATAAGCTTTGCCTTTGATATTTGTTTGTATCCAATTCGGATTGTTACGATAATCATTTTCATTGTTCTCGTAAGTACTGGACAAACGTGTAGGAAGTGGTGCTAAGATTAAATCTTCAATAAGTTCAGGACTAAAAAAATCACGGTATGTGTTATACAAATCCATCGCTTGAATACCAAACAAAAGCTCCGTTGAAAATACGCGATCCGGGTTCCTTTTATTAGAAAGAATATTGGCTGTTATCCAAGGGAATTTTTGTGTGTTATCAATAACTTGCTTTGCAGCAGCTAACGCAGAAACCCTATCTCCACGGTAGAGATACGATCGCGCTTGCAAACCCTTAACAGCAAAATAATTCATGCGGTAATTGCGATAATTGAGGTGATTTTTTTGACTCGTTTTAATAACGCCGGATTTTATTATCGGATCATTTGCGAGGAATTTCTCTGCAGTTTGTAGATCTGCAATGACTTTTTTCATTACTTCATTGGCTGGAAGTATATCCATAACCTTTGTGCTGGCGTCAGTATAGTAAGGAATTGAAGTTTTCAGCGAGTCACTGGCATAGATAGGGCCAAATAAACGTAACATATCAAATTGCAAAAATGCCCTTAGTGCATAAGCTTCTCCTCTGAATAAGTCTTCAGTTTCCTTATCAAGTACATTCGGATATTGATCTAATGACCGAATAAATTTATTGATATTTAATACGTTAACATATGCTGTTGACCATGTGTCATCGATAGTAGCTTTTACTTTTTTATCACCAAAATTATATAGTTGATATTGTAGAAGACTATCTCTCGTACTATAACGTTGTGCAAAAATATCTACTGTAGTACTGGTCATATTGGCGCCATATAATTTGGGCTTGCCTATACTTAAATAGATACCATTTAATACTTCAGAAAAGCCATTCGGAGTTGAAAATACATTGTCTTCTGTAAAACGGTCAACAGGCGGCACATCCAACCATTTTTTACAAGAAATCAAGGTCAGTATGCAAAAAGATAATAAGCCCGTAGTAATATATTTATTAATATAGTTCATGATTCAAAAAATTAAAAACTTGCATTTATACTAAATGAAATAGATCGAGCGAAAGGGTAATCGATACCACGCTCGCGTTTAACGGTAGAGATGCGGAAAATGTCATTAGCGTAAGCATTAATCCTTAGGTCAGACAATTTTAGATGTTTTAACCATGGACTTTGCTGGAAGTTGTATCCTATATTGATCGATTCTCCACTTAGTGAACGTTCTGTTTGTACAAAGCGAGATGATATTGGTGTATCTGATAAGTCAGATATTGCCTTAAATTGTGCGATGTCACCTGGGGTTTTCCATCTATCATATAAAGCTCGTCTGTCTTGATTCTGTGCTAATCCTTTAACATCTATGTTCTCTATCTTACTATAAAGTGCCGTATTAAAAATGTCCCTTCCTGTTATGTAACGGATATTCATACCGAAATTAAATCCTTTATAGAGTAAAGTTGTGCTAAATACACCTTCAATTGATGGAAGCCCATTGCCTACACGTACGATATCTTGTGAATTGTAGTTGAACGTATACTGACCGCTTTTATCTAGGAATAGTTCTTTTCCTGTCGCTGGGTCAATTCCCATCGATCTTACTGCCCAAAGGTCATCGGGGCTATAACCATCTCGATAGCGAACTAATGCTTGACTTACATCTTTATTTTCTAGGGCTTTATTGTTTAATGAAGCGAGCTGATTGTCAAACTTGTCATATTTGCTTTTGTAAGTCGTTCCAGTCAGACCCACTGTCCATACAATACGTTCCTCGGGACGATAAATTGGTGAATATTTCACTGTCCCCTCTAGACCTCTAATATTTAATATGCCTGCATTGATAGGGTAGGAGTTGATTCCGGTTGAAGATGGCATATCAATAGCAACAACTAAGGGGTCAGTCTTTTTCTGAAATGCATTGAAAGTGACAGATAGTTTATTGTGTAATAATGTCATATCCGTTCCAATATTGGTCTGAATGGTGTTTTGCCATTTTAAATTTGGATTTCCGAGCGAAATCAAAGATAGGCCTTGTCCAAAAATGTTGATCGAGGTGTCATACCCAAAAGTTGATACGGAAGATAACGTCGCAAAGTTTTGATTACCAGTTGACCCTATATTTGCATATATTTTGGCGCGATCTACCCAAGAGATTGATTTCATGAAAGATTCATTATGAATATTCCATCCTAAACCACCACTAAAATAAGGTGAATATCGCTTGTTTGATCCAAATGCAGTTGAACCATCATATCGAAATGATAAATCCGCAAGATATCTGTTGTCGTATGCGTAATTGGCTGATGCTAATATATTATTGCGGCGTGATTTGCTAAACGCAGTTATTGGCTTGGAATTTGGTTTATATGAAAATGCAAAACCGGGATTGCCGGTACTTAAAGTTGGGAAACCAACAACGGAAAAAAGTACACTTTCGAAGTTCTCTTGACTAATGTCCGTGCGAAGATTGGCAGTCAATGCATGTACGTTAGAGAAAACTTTTCCATAAGTCAACATCAAGTTGGCGTTATAGCTCATATTATCCATACGCCTATTTGAGTAGGTGCCTTTTTCGAAGATACTGGTTTTATCAAACTGGGTATTTAATGGAGATAGGAAGTCTAGTTTAGTACCGACTCCTTTTTTCACCTGTAGAGCACCTTGAATACGGAAGTCGCTATTTATGGTGTATATCAATTGAAGGTTATTCTGTATACTAAAATCTTTATTTTGATTGACGCTGTTTAATGCCGCATTATATAGTGGGTTGCTGACTAGGTAAACCCAATTATTGTTATCAATACTATTTTCCAAATAACGCTCTGAAGAACTTAATTTCCGATAGTAAGGATTCGTATTTACCCAAGTTGAAAAGCTGCCATAATTGGATTCATTGGCTGTATAACCGCTAATATAGGTTTGATTGAAAATATTGATTTTACCTTTTCGATAGTTTAGATCAATATTTCCCGCCCAGTCATCGCGTCCTGAATTTTTCATAGCGCCAGAAGTCTTTTTGTAACTAATGCCTGCGCCATATCTGAGTGCATCATCACCTCCATCAGCATAAAGTGAATGACGCTGGGAAAAACCTGTATGAATAGGTTCATTCAACCAATAAGTGTTAACACCCCGTTTTACTTCGGCTAGACGTGCATTGTACATGGAATCGAGCTCTATCTGTATAGCGGGATTGTTCGTACTGCCGCTAAAAAAGGTGTACCGGCCCGATAATCTTTCGAATTCAAGTTTTTCACTTGCATTCATCATATTGTACCCTCTTAGGTCAGGCATTTCTACATTTAAGTCACTGCTATAAGCTAATCGCATCTGACCGGGTTTGGGCTTAACTGTTTCAATTACAACAACACCATTTGATGCTTTAGATCCATACATTGCCGTGGAAGCGGCATCTTTTAGGATTGTGACAGACGCGACACGATTCATATTGAGGTCAACAATCGTTCTTAGTGATGTCTCAAAGCCGTCTAATATAAATAAAGGTTGATTCGGATCCGATGCAAATTGATCCTGTAAAGATGAGGATATACTGGTCTTCCCGCGTATCTCTATATTGGGCAAGACATTTGGGTTAGAGCCAAATTTATTGTTTTCCAATTGAATAAATGAGGGATCTAATGTGCGCAATCCTTGAATTAGATTTTGATTCCCTACTGCTAATAATTGCTTACCACTATAAGTCGCTGTAGCACCAGTAAAACTTTCCTTTTTACGCTCAACCAAACCAGTGACAATAACCTCATCAATCGAGTTATCTTTCTTTTTTAATCTTATTGTTGTGCCATTTGTTGACAATGCTGCCTTTATCTCTTGGTTTTCGTAGCCAACGTAAGAAATGACAATCATTTCATTTAAAGCTGTAATAGGGAGGGTAAAAGAACCATCGGCATTGGATTTTACCGCTTTTCTTTCATCGTTCTTTTGGCGTATAGACGCACCCTCAATAGCCTTACCATTTTCATCCAATACCTTTCCCGTGATGTACTGCTGTTGAACTTGAATACTACCTGTGTTAGCTTGACCTTTTTTAGGAGCAGGTTTGATCACAACCGTTTTGTTGACAATCTCATAGTCCAATCCGTTGGGTTTAAGCAGGGCATCCAGTGCCTGTGGCAATGTGCCATTTTCAAGTTTGACACCAGTATCCTTAATTTTATCAAGCACGACGTCTTTGTAGAAAAAGCTGTACCCCGATTGTTTTTCCAGTTGTTGAAAAACTTGCTTGATCGAAGATTTGTTCGAATTGATTGTAATACGTTGTGCATTTGTGGTAACGTATAACTGCATTAAACTGATCGTCAATAGTGCCGAAACCAAGTGGAAACGTAGCTTGTTTTTTCTGTTAAATACGCGGTGTAAAGTGTTATCTATACAGCCTTCTGTAGAAGAGTCCGTCCAGGGATTGGGATCGGAAAGGGCCGTACTTTTTGCATGGTTCTCCCATAGAACCGGAGGTTTTACCTTCCTGTTGTTTTGCATTAGGTTAATGTTTTATAGTTCAGTATTAATAATTTAGTTGTTCAGTAGGATTGTTTTTTGCTGGTTTTTATTTTGTACGATGTCAAAGTTCAGTCCAGCAGCATGTAATACAGCTAGAATTTCAGGTAAATTCATCTGTTTCGTGATTTTGCCACTAAATCGCTCGCTCGTTTCAGAGTTGTCCAGACGAACGTTGAGATCGTACCATCTGGCCAGCTGTTGCATGATTTCATTTGCTGTGGCATTCTGGAAGGTAAAATAGCCTTCACGCCATGTAATGAACTCTGTGGCATCTACATTCTTTTTGTTGAATGACTGCCCTTTGGATATCGATTGTTGGTTGGGTACCAATAACATCTTTTGCTGTTGATGTTGAACTTCGACTTTCCCTTCAACAAGTGTTGTCTTTGTGGTCGCCTCATTATCGTAGGCATTGATATTGAAATGTGTACCCAGTACCTTAACTTGTTGATCGGCTGTTTTTACAATAAAGGGTTGATCGGGATTTTTGGTTACTTCAAAATAAGCTTCACCATGTAGTTCAACCAGTCTTTCAGATCCCGTAAATTTTGATGGATAATTCAAGGTACTGTTCGCATTCATCCAAACTTTTGTGCCATCGGGGAGGACAATTTTAAAAAGCTGCCCCCGAGGGGTTGATAACGTGTTTTGGACGATATGGTCGGCGTTGCTGTTATAAACAAGTTCACCATTTTTGATTTCTTGTACACCTTCAATGGCTTGTGTAGCTTGTCCTTGATTATTCAAGATAACGACTTTTCCATCCTCAAATGTAAGCTGAACATTTTCTTGCACGGGTTTTATCGTGGCAAGTTGCTCGGGAGCCATTTTGTCAAAGATAGCGTTGTGATAATAATAGTATCCCCCAACAAAACTGAGTGCAATGGTAATCGAGGCGGCAATACGAATGGCGTGGCGATACTTTTTCTTGAAGGCAATAGGTTCATTAAATAGCATATGATTGAGCCGTTGCTGGACACGGAGCATGCTAGCTTCAACTTCTGTATCTGAAGCGCTGTCTTGAGATGTAGTATCGTCAAACCACTTTTTCAGTGTTTTGTATTCGTCCTTACTCTCAAAGCCTAATAGATAGTTCTTGATCAGTTTTTGCAATGCGTTAGGTACTTTCATTTTCGATTTGGTTAGCCTCGTATAGATATAGTCATCCATTGAAGCAGGAGCACCTATGCAGAAATGAAAAAAAATTAAAAAAAAGAAAGAAAAATATGAAAGTCTCTGGTAATCAGTCGTAAACGTTTGAGTGCTTTGTTGATTTGATTTTCAACTGTACTCGTGGATAAGCCATATTCATGGGCAATTTGGTTGATGGATTTGTGATTGATCCGGCTTTCATTGAAGATTACGCGACAACGATCGGGAAGATTTTGTATTTCTTCTTGTATAAGGTCTAGTAGATAACGGTAATGTAGCCGGTCTTCGATAGGGGCATCGTCGAGTATGATATCTACTTTATCTATTTCTACGAGCGACTGCGTACTGTTTTTGTTAAAATAGGAATAGGTGAGATATCGTGCTCCGGTCTTGAGATAAGATTCGATATTGTTGATCTCCTGTAATCGGCTGCGGTTTTTCCAGATGCTCAAAAATAGGTCGTGTAAAATATCCTCCGTTGCCTCAGTATTTTTGGTTTTGGCATAAACATACTGATAGATCTGTTTCCAAAAATGATTGTACAATGCATCAAATGCCGGTCGATCATCTTTTGCGATCAACATTAACCATGATGCAATTGTATTGTCCATTTTTATAGTTACCCCTTGTGTTACAAAGGTATCTAAAAAAAAGATAGGGGGGAAATTTCAATAGAGCAGGCATTGCGTTATTTCTATACTACAGCAAAGGGCAAATTATAAGGAAAAACCGCTTAAACCCATATGGTTTCACTCCAGAACCTCATAAGTTGATTTTTTTGCCGTATGTCAATGCGGCTTAGACATATGGGAGTACATTTAGACATACGGAAATGTGGCTTAGACGTATAACAATGCGGCATAGATATACGTCTAGGCAACGAAGACATATGGCAACGGGGCTATTTCCACTGAGGTAGTTTCGCTTTAAATCTACAAGGGCCAATGCTAGTACAGAAATCCGAACAGCCATAAAGGAACCTTTGTGCCAAAGCCGGTTTCTATACCATCTGTCGCAATGAGGTAATTATTCGTAGTACTAACCTGTTTTGCACTCTTATTTTTACCTCCAACTTCTATATGGATACCATTGACTAAAAAATCACCAGCCTGTGGTTCGGATACTTCCAGCCCAGCATTAAGCAATTGATTCAGTAAAAACGTTTTTCTTACATTTCCTGGATTAGGATCAGGGTGGATGGCGAAAGAAAGGTTGGTATTTTCTAAAAATAGTTTATCTGGTTTTTGTAGACGGGATACGCCTTTACCCTCCGCAGATAGCACGTTTAGCAGCTTGGCATCTCTCAGTTGGTATATGTATTCTAATATGCGGTCCCGGGAAATATCCATTTTTGCTGCTAAAGCAGATATATTAGGTTTGAAAGGAGCTGATTCTGCAATTACAGCTAATAATCTTTTGACTTTCACGGCTGTACCGGCATTGTATGATGCCGTATAAGCGAGATCTGTATCCACTACTGCATCTATAACTTGTTCGAGTTTAGGAAGGTACTCATTCTCTCCTTCGGTAAATATAGGGAGATAACCTAACCGCAGGTATTTAGTAAATAGGGCTAATGGTCTTAATGATGAAGTAATGTCCAAACTGATATCGCGGTGATGCTTCTGCAAATCCTCGAATGATAGTACAGAAAATGATGCTGTACCTGAGAATAGAAGGTACTCTCGAAGAGAGAGTCCTGCAAGCGCATGACTGACAACTCTTCTGCTAAGATCTGCTTGGCCACGATAGATGTCGAGGGCTGAGGAAGCTGAAAATATAACCCGCAACTGTGGAATACCATCATAGATGTTTTTTAACTCGCGAGACCAGTTCGGATATTTATGTACTTCGTCAATGAGAAGTAGCTGTCCGCCCAGTTTGAACCATTCCATAGCGGTATCTAGCAGACTGTGGTTGTAAAACCAAGTGTGGTCAGCGGTAATATATAGGCTCTTTTCTTGCAAAGGGCCTAAGTCATATTTTATATGCTGTAGTAATAGAGTTGTTTTTCCAGACCCGCGTGGGCCTTTAATCCCTATCATACGCTGGTTCCAGTTGATTTTGTCATGAAGGTATCTTCTGAAATCATTGCTTATACTTTTTAAAAGAATATCTTGAAAATTGATTAAAGTTTCCATATTGCAGTTTGTATACAACAAATATAGTGATAAATTGTAGTTTTAAAACTGCAATTTCAGTCTTATTTTGTTGTTTTGAACCAGCAATAATTTATACTAGTGTAGTTTACAGGCTCACTAGTGATGAAAAGAAAGATGAGACTGAAATCATATTTTTGTGATTTTTTCCATTTCGAGAGGTGTCCTTGTCCAATAGCGGCCTAGGCATACGTCAACGCAGCTTAGACATACGACAACATGATGAAGACATGGTAGTATCCCAAGAGGTCAATTTAAATGAGGTGGTATCTCCATTTAAAATCTACACGGAAGAATGCTAGTTTAAAAATCTGAATTTCCCATATTACCCAGATGTAACACGGAAAATTTCCGACTAAGATCCGACTAAAATGGAGGTTGTTTGGGGCTGTTATCTATAAACGTTCCGAATATGGTACGAAGCTGCCCCCTTGGAGCTCTCTTTTTATTACCTATCAGCAGCGCTTATTGAACTATTTTACCCATAATATCCACAGCCCTTTTATTTGAACCTGCATACATTCTAGTCCTGCTTGCATGCATTACACCGCATAATGATTGCCCTTTGCCTCAATCCTAATAAGCGCTGTGACAAAACTCATGCATTCTCCTTCAAAGTTCATACGAAATGGAGCGTCAGTATATGAAGATGAGTTAAAGCCTATGCAAACTGACTCAAACTTCATGCAAGATAGGTCAACAGTATAGCACAATGAGTCGAAACGCCAGTGTTCTGCGGTAAAACTTATGTAAAATGGGCCAAAACTACTGTAATATGAATCGAAACGCTAGCGTTTTGCCGTAAAACGCATGCAAAATGAGACAAAACTACTGCAAATCGGTAAGTGGGCACTTACCTTAAAAACAGTGTTTATCCGCTAAAAACAGCTTATTTTCACAAAAAAGTCAATGTACAGGGTCAGTAGGACCACAACTATCCCGCATTGGACGGAAAATTGGTCTCAATAGCCCCCTCAATCGAAAACTTAAGTAATATCTTTGGGCGGGGAACTACGCTTTTTTTGATTTAATATTCTTTTTTATATCTTTACTAATACGTTTTAGTAGAAATATTTATATATATCCTAAATAATGAAGAAATCATTAAGTGTTTTTCTAGGGTCATTACTGTCCTTGGGTTTGTTTTGCGCAAAACCGGTTTTGGCTCAGAAGTTTAGAGGACAGCAAATGGAGGCTGTCGATCTGGTGAATCCTTTGATGGGTACAGAATCCAAATTTGAGCTATCCAACGGGAATACTTATCCTTCCATAGCAAGACCATGGGGGATGAATATGTGGACACCACAGACCGGAAAAAATGGCGATGGATGGCAGTATCAATATACAGCTGATAAGATTCGTGGACTGAAACAAACACATCAGCCTTCTCCTTGGATGAATGACTATGGTGTTTTCTCTATTATGCCAGTGACCGGAAAACCGGTTTTTGATCAGGATGAGCGTGCAAGCTGGTTTTCACATAAAGCGGAAATTGTAAAACCATATTATTATTCTGTTTACTTGGCCGATCACGATGTGACAGCAGAGATGACACCGACTGAACGTGCTGCGATGTTCCGTATCTCTTTCAATAAGACCGATGATGCTTATATCGTTTTGGACGCTTATGAAAAAGGTTCGGAAGTGCAGATCATCCCCGAAAAAAATATGATTATCGGTTATTCTTCGAAATACGCCAGTGGCAAACTGCCCGAAAATTTCAAGAACTATTTTGTCCTTGTTTTCGATCAACCTTTTGCTAGTGTTGCTACTTGGGAGGGAAAAGAAAAGAAAGATGGCCAGCTGCAAATCAAAGGTGACCATACAGGTGCTATCGTTGGTTTCAAAGTGAAGGATAAATCAAAACCTGTTCAGGTAAAAGTTGCATCCTCTTTTATCAGTGCTGATCAAGCTTTGTTAAACTTAAATGAGCTCGGCAATAAATCATTTGATCAAATTAAGGAAGATGGTCGCCAGATATGGAATACGACCTTAGGTAAAATTAAGGTAGAAGGGGATGATATTGATCAATTGCGTACTTTTTATTCGACAATGTATCGTACATTGTTTTTTCCGAATAAACTATATGAAATCGATGCGCAAGGAAAGGCTGTCCATTACAGCCCATATAATGGTAAAACACTACCGGGATACTTGTTTGGTGGTACAGGTTTTTGGGATACCTTTAGAGCCTTGTATCCTTTCTTAAACTTTATGTATCCTTCTATCAACAAAGAAATGCAGGAGGGATTGCTTAATGCTTATCTGGAGGGTGGGTTTCTGCCTGAATGGAGTAGCCCGGGATATGCTGATATTATGGTTGGTAACAACTCTGCTTCGGTCGTATCGGATGCCTATATGAAGGGCTTGCGTGGTTATGATATCAACAAACTATATGAGGCCCTGCAACACGGTGCAAACAATGAAGGGCCAATGACCGCTGTTGGACGAAAAGGTGTTGAATATTACAATAGCTTAGGTTATGTTCCCTATGATGTTAAAATCAATGAAAATGCTGCCCGGACATTAGAATATGCTTATGATGATTTTACAATATATCAATTAGCAAAAGCATTGAATCGTCCTAAGGCTGAGATTGATCTCTATGCTAAACGTGCTCAAAATTATAAGAACTTATTTGATCCTTCCACCAATTTAATGCGTGGTAAAAATAAAGATGGTAAATTCCAAGCTCCTTTCAATCCATTGAAATGGGGGGATGCCTTCACTGAAGGTAATAGTTGGCATTACTCCTGGAGCGTCTTCCATGATGTACAGGGACTAATTGATTTAATGGGTGGAGAGAAAACTTTTGTCAATATGTTGGATTCTGTATTTGTGCAGGCTCCAAATTATGATGATAGCTATTATGGTGGTATTATCCATGAAATTCGGGAGATGCAGGTTGCCAATATGGGGCAATATGCGCATGGCAACCAGCCGATTCAGCATATGCCATACCTGTATAATTATGCAGGCCAACCATGGAAAACGCAGTATTGGGTGCGTCAGGTTATGGATAGAATGTATAAGCCAACTCCTGACGGTTATTGTGGTGACGAAGATAATGGTCAAACATCGGCGTGGTATGTATTTTCTGCTTTAGGTTTTTATCCAGTTTGTCCAGCGACAGACGAATATGTGCTCGGGGCACCACTATTTAAAAAAGCTACATTAACTTTCGAAAATGGTAAGACATTGAGAATAGAAGCACCTAAGAATTCGAATGAAAATGTTTATGTCAATGCGCTGCAGTTGAATGGAACAGATTATGGTAAAAACTGGCTAAGTCATAAGGCGCTCCATGAGGGTGGAAACCTTAATTTTGATATGACAGCTAAACCAAATTATAATAGAGGAACAACCTTGAGTGCAGCTCCATATTCGATGACAAGTGAATTGAAGACGGGTGTGAGTTCAAAAAAAACAAAAAAGAAAAAATAAGAAAA
>Ga0213829_1000265_pt1 | contig 57221 bp, 63 predicted proteins | sample MC6MC0896MG_FD_180665 | JGI IMG/M metagenome (GOLD analysis project Ga0213829, IMG submission 180665) | Enriched soil aggregate microbial communities from Iowa State University, Ames, United States - MC6-MC0896-MG | ecosystem: Environmental > Terrestrial > Soil > Unclassified | place: USA: Iowa... | reverse complement strand
AAGACCTGGTCTTGCCAGAGGAGCTCAGCCAGCGCGCCCACGCCTTGAGCCAGCGCTATGGTCGGCACATTGCCGGGGGGCAGGCGATGTTCGCCGAAACCATCCAGGAGGGTGGCGCGCAGCCCGGCGAGTGGACACTCCTGCGCAAGGACGGCAGCCAATTGCTGGCCAACATGCTGGTGACCGCAGTGCTGGACGAGCAGGGTTTGTGGGTCGGTCATCTGGCGATCTGCATCGACGTCACCGAGCGGCGTCGGGTACACGAGGCACTGGCGCTGCGGGACCGGCTGCTGGAAAAGCTCAGTGCGGAGGTGCCCGGCGGCATCTATCAGTATCGCCTCGACCCAAATGGGCACTCGTGTTTCCCCTACGCCAGCCAGGGGCTGTTCGATATCTACGAGGTTGACCTGCAACTGCTGCGCGAGGATGCCTCGGCGGTATTCGAGCGTATTCACCCCGATGACCTGGAACGCGTCCGGCGCTCGGTACGTGACTCCGCCGAACACTTGTCACCCTGGCGTGAAGAATACCGTGTCTGTTTGCCCCGGGCCGGCTTGCGCTGGGTGCGCGGCGAGGCAACGCCGGAGGTGGGGGAAGAGGGCTGCACCCTGTGGCATGGCTACCTCACTGATATCTCAGACCTCAAGGGCGTGGAGGAGGACTTGCGGGCGCTGTCGGTGACCGATGCCCTGACCGGTATCCATAACCGGCGTTATTTCCAGGAGCGCCTCAAGGTCGAACTGGACCGTGCACAGCGTGATGCGCTGGATCTTGCGGTGATCATGCTCGATATCGATCACTTCAAACGGATCAACGACCAGTTTGGCCATGCCGTCGGGGACCATGTGTTGCGCAGCTTGTGCCAGCGCATTGGCCAGCGCTTGCGGCGCACGGATGTGTTCTGCCGATTGGGCGGGGAGGAGTTCATGGTGCTGTGCCCGGGCAGCGATGCCGAACAGGCACGGCTGCTGGCCATGGAGTTGTGGCAGGGTGTGCGTAATGTGCCGGTCGAGGGGGTAGGCATGGTAACTGCGAGCTTTGGCGTGGCAGGCTGGCGACCCGGGGAGGGGGCTGATGCATTGTTGCTGCGGGCGGATGCCGGGGTGTATGCGGCGAAGCAGGCGGGTAGGGACCGGGTTGAAGGCGAGCTGAACTGATGCCTCAAAAGTCAGGCGTGGCAGGAGCGGCAAGGCCGCTCCTGCGCCAGCCTCACGGGGTGGTAGCGGCTGTGTTGTTGCCTGCCTTGGGCTGGCGATACAGGTCCAGCAGCACCTGGTCCAGCACCTGCGAGGCGCCCCACGGCTTCGGATCGTTGAGGATCGCCGACACCGCCCAGGTATTGCCATTGCTGTCACGGCTGAAGCCGGCAATGGCCCGCACGGTGTTCAGGGTGCCGGTCTTGATGTGCCCTTCGCCGGTCATCGCCGTCCGCTTGAGGCGCTTGCGCATGGTGCCATCCATGCCCACCAACGGCATCGAACTGATGAATTCGGCCGCGTAGGGGCTGTTCCACGCCGCCTGCAGCAGTGCTGCCATCTCGCGGGTGCTTACCCGTTCGGCACGCGACAGGCCAGAACCGTTCTCCATCACCAGGTGCGGCGCGGTGATGCCTTTTTTCGCCAGCCACTGGCGCACAACGCGCTGGGCAGCACGGGCATCGTCGCCATCGGCATCGGTGCGGAACTGCGCGCCAAGGCTCAGGAAAAGTTGCTGAGCCATGGTGTTGTTGCTGTATTTGTTGATGTCGCGGATCACCTCCACCAGGTCTGGCGAAAACGCGCGAGCCAGCAGGCGGGCGCCCTTGGGCACGTTCTCGATGCGGTCACGGCCCTGGATGCTGCCACCCAGTTCGCCCCAGATCGCGCGTACGGCGCCGGCGGCGTAGGTTGGATGGTCGAGCAGCGACAGGTAGGTCTGCGAGTTGCAACCATCGCCAAGCTGCCCGCTCACCACCACGTTGATACCGTCTGGCTGGGGCACCGGGTTGTAGCGTACGTCGCCGCTGCATTGCTTGGAGGCGACGGCCTTGACCTGGTTGTCGATGCGGATGTTGGCAATCGGCGGCTCGACCGCGATAGTCACCTTGCCGCCATCGTTGCGGGCGACGAAACGCAGGGCCTTGAGGTTGACCAGCAAGGAATCGGGCTTGACCAGGAACGGCTTGTTGACGTCGCCGCCGTCATCGTTGAACTGCGGCAGGTTGGGCTGCACGAAGTGGCTGCGGTCCAGCACCAGGTCGCCGGTGATGGTGCGTACGCCGTTGGCGCGCAGGTCACGCATCAGCAGCCACAGTTTCTCCATGTTCAACTTTGGGTCGCCGCCGCCCTTGAGGTACAGGTTACCGTTGAGCACGCCATTGCTCAGGGTGCCATCGGTGTAGAACTCGGTTTTCCATTGGAAGGTCGGGCCGAGCAGCTCGAGGGCCGCATAGGTGGTGACCAGCTTCATGGTCGAGGCCGGGTTGACCGACACATCGGCGTTGAACACGGTAGCGGTGCCAGGGCCGTTGAGCGGCAGCATCACTAACGACAGCGCCGTGTCCTGCAGTTTGTTGGCTTTGAGCGCCTGCTGCACCTTGGGTGGCAGTGTGGTGTTAACGGCAGCGGCCTGGCTGGACAGTGCGAATGGCAGAAGCAGGCCGGCGAGAACGAGGGGACGGAGCGTTTTGATCATATGAAATTGATACCCTGCGCACGAGGGAAAAGGACATTGGGGCTGTAAGAGATGGTGGCCCCACGACGAAATATAGTGCGCATTATGCCCCAAGCGCAGCGCTCATGCGCCACGTTCGACGGAAAAGCGCCTTTGCACCGCGGAAACTGTTAAAGTGCCGCGCGTAATTACTCAAGAGGATTGTTTCATGGCTACCAACCGTTCCCGTCGTCTGCGCAAGAAGCTGTGCGTTGATGAATTCCAGGTTTTGCTGATTAGCACAAAATAATCATCTCGTTGTCAAAATAATCCCCTTGCATCCCGTCCTCCCTCATCCACCCGGCCTCAGGTGCGATCCCAAGATCACGCTTCCAGCGTATGCCCCGATAGTCCAGCCAACCCAGCTCAAACCGCATCCCCCGGCCCTCTCATCATCGTTTTGTCACCTCTGTGCGCTTCCTAGAAAGCTGATTATCCTTTGCCCCTAGGTCGTTTTGACCTGAAGCAAACCTTTCACGGATTCACGCACGAGCAAGACGCCGAGCTAACTGAAAACGGTGTGTCGTGATGCGTGTTACGTCCTTTCCATACCATCTGGAAAACGGAATTCATGAGTGCGAACAGCAAAGCCAAGCGCGACCGTAAGAAGAAAGACGAGCAGCGCAAGAAGAACCAGTCCACCCCGAGCCCCGCTCGCTATGTTGGCTGGGAAGACGTACCGAAGCTCACCAAGCAGATGTTTGATCCGTTGACCACACCAGATGAGCTGAACGAGCAGGTGCTGACTTTCGCAGCTGAGTTGGGGGTGGGGGCCCCCATTTACCTTGAGTGCCAGCCCGAGCTATGGAGCCGGCAAAGCATGTGCAACGTAAATGTCGAAAAGTTCATCGAGACGCATGGCGGCGAGATGCTGTGCGGTTACCGCGTCTGGTACACGCATCCGATCTACATCGAGGCAGAGCGCCACGCAGTCTGGATCAAGGACAATACAATCAGAGATGTTTCATTTGCAGACACAGGCGAAACTCGGACGCTTTTCTTCCCAGATGCCGATCCTCACGTTTCCCCTCGGAAGTCTTTCGACGATGCGCCCAAGAAGATCCGTCGTGCGTTTTCCGTGACGCATCAGCGGGCGCTGAAGTTCCACGAGGAATGGGAGAGCAGTCGGATCATTCGTGAAATGGCTGTAGAGCAAGCCTGGGCGAACATGCTTACCTACGAGCAGTGGTTGGCGGGGCGACGGATGAGGAACCTTTTGCCGGCCTAGGCTCTGAGTGAAAAGCTTTGATACTCGGTGATGCTGCGTTGAAAACAGCCTCGGAATGCTCATTTACAACCCGTAAACTCCGCTTCCTCGGCTGTTTTCGCCTTGCCTGACCTTCGTCTCAAGACTTTTCACACAGAGGCTAGGGTTTGTGCGTGAAAAGCTTTGATACTCAGCGATACTGCGTTGAAAACCGTGCGCGACTCCGACCATTTGTCGGTTAATTTCCTTTTGCATGACCTTCGTCCCGCCCTGACTTTGAGAGGCGAGTGGTTGCGTATGTTACCTATGTCGACGCGGGGGTACTGTGCGTCACCAGTCTTTCATATGCGCAAAAAATGGGGACAGTGTGAAGCTCAATTTCAAGAGATTTTATAAATGAAGCATTCTGAGATTTGAGCGTTCTCCAGGCACATGAGCATTCCGCCTGCTAGCACTTTAATCCAACAACTATGGCGAACAAATAGGGCCAGCAATGCTGGCCCTATTCGGTACGTTCTCAGGAAGCCGGGTTGATCGGCTTGTCCGGGTACCAGGCGTCCAGCAGAGCGCTGACTTCGATTTTGGTAAGCTCTGGACGTGCCTTCAGCCAAGCTTCAACGGCAGCGCGCTGCTCTTCGGTTACCGAGCCACGGTTGGCCAGGCAGACCAAGCCGAAATCGTCGCCGCCGACGTAGTCGAGGCCGTTGGCGTCCATGGCTTCAGTCAGGAACGCGTCGAGGAAAGCATCGATCGCCTCGTCATCCAGATCTTCCTTGAAGTCCAGGTTCAGCTCGAAGCCCAATTCCTGAAATTCATCTACACAAAGCTTCTTGCGCAGACGACGGGAGCGGTTAGTGGCCATGAAACAATCCTCTTAGGTAATATCGCGGCGCAGTCTACCAGTTAAAGCGAAGCATTGCTGCCTCTGACGCCAGTCGAAACTCTACCGTTTCCTCTCCACCGCCGAATATTAGGAATGGTCGCCGACCCGATCGGCGAGGCCGAACGCATGCTCAGCTGGGCCAGCGTTGTGGGTTTGTCCGGTGCGACGGCCATTAGTGTGATTGTCTTCGCTTTCACACACGATGTTGCGGCATCCACTAATCAGTCGTCCTCGGCGGAGTCGCGTAAGACGCCTTCGAACGCGCAGCCAAAATCGAAATATGGGACGCCCGAATCCGTCCGCCCACAACGTCGATGCTCGTTGACGGTTCGTTGCTCACAGCTGCGTTGGCTTGACTCCATTGTGCTTGCTGGCCGGGGGGTGAGCCGTTACGCGGCCAAGCCTGCCTGTGAGGCGCTTACGCGCACGATGGCTGAACAGCATGCGCGTCATCGCGATACTCATCTTCTCTTTCAAGGTCGCCCAGGCGGCATCCATTTCCCGGCTGTCGTTGGCAGCATGCTCGTTCCAGAAGTCGTAGATCTATTTCTGCTGATTGCGCCTGAGCTGCTGGAACTGCGCTTGGAGCGCGATCTCGGTCTCTGACCACGGAGTTCAAGTAGCCGTGATATCACGCGATCACTGCTTCACCTTTGAGACTGACACCAAGACGGCGGGTGTCACCAACAGCTACGTGTTGTTCTCAGGGCAGTGGTACTGCGTCGAACGCAATTTCAAGCGGCAAGTGGAGGCACGCTTCCAGTCCATCCCGAGAGTCCAGATCATCGGGCCAACAGATTGCCGCAACGAGCGTGAACTCATTGCGCATCTGGTAGACAGCCGGGCTGATCTGCTTTGCCTAGATCAGGTGAAGATCAATCCACAAGGGGTTCGCTACGCCAACATCGAGCCCTGTGATTTCCTGTCTAACGCAAAGCAGTTCATTCATCTCAAGGAAGGTCACTCCTCAGGGCCGATCAGCCACCTGTGGGCACAAGGGGTTGTGAGTGCAGAGGCGTTGGTAAGCGATGCAGACTTTCGGAAGAAGCTGCGCAGCGTCGTGAACAAGCTACGTAGGCCGGCGTTGGCCCTGCTGCCTGCCATCAATGGTCGTGTCGTGAGGGCTGATTACACCGTTGTGTACGGCATCATGCGCAAGCCATACAGAAACGGCACTCTGGACTTGCCTTTCTTCAGCAAGGTCAGCTTGCAGGCAGCAGTTGATCGGATCGAGCAGCTCGACATACCGATTGCTTTGGAGATTATTGCCAAGCCTGCGAATGACGAAGGTGATGACGACGGCAATGAAGCAGACAACGCACACAACGCCCAGGCCGAAGATGAGAAGGCGGGGGGCGAGGTTGGAGAGGATCGGGAAGAGGAATGACTGCTCGGTTAGTCGAAGGCTATGAGGGTGAGTCAGCCCAGCCCTGCTCAATCAGCAAGGCCGGCATCAATCTATTGGCGGTAGACGTTGAAGTTGCGTTTCATTGCTTTGACAACTACTGGATGAGTATTATCATCTCCAGGCTGTCGATTTAAAAGATAGTTTTCGCTTACATCAATATTTTTATACTTGCTCAGGTAGTCGGGATTGATCCTCTTTTCGCCGACAGGGAAATTATACTCGGCGCGAATAATGGTCTTCTTATCATCAGAAAGGTTCCAGAATTCCTGGAAATTTTTGGCTTGTGACTCGAACCAAAATCTAATCCAATTTTCGCGCCAAACTTTGGTCTTGCCAATTATTGGTTTGAAATCACTGATGAGCATCAGGGCAATGATGACTTCAAGTTCCTGAAGCTTGCGATAACGCCAGACATGCTCCTTGTCAGCAACTTTCAATGCTTTAATGAAGTCATTTACATCAGCATAGCCCACATGGAGCATGAATTTGATCCAGTGGATCTTTCAGTTTTTGAAGAGGTTTTCGCGAAGTTTCTTGGTGCGGTCGGGGTCTTCGTCTACTGGGCAAAGCACTTTGTACTTATGGCTTCCGCCTGTTTTAATTGGGCAGAACGGCTTCTGCTCGCCGAACTTCGTAGGGACGTGGCAGAACGTCATAATGGTGTTTGGGTTTGTTTCTCCTTAATGAACAGATTTTGCTTACACGCTGGGCAGGTCGCAGCAGGACGGTCAATCTTGATGCCATTCTCGAACGGTGGGCCAAATTCCTTCCGGTAATCTGGAATCGTGACAGGTTCGTGAGTGCGGGGATGTCTTGCGACTTTCACAGGCGGTTCCTTCCAAGAAAACGCGTAGTCTCCATGGAGCCATCATGAATTTCAAGGTGCCTGCATGAAGGATTGAGCAGGGCTGCCTGAGTGCCGGATGTTGATGAGCTCAAGCTGGTAGAGTAGTTTTTTCTGCACCCATGCCTTTTTGGTAGTAGAAATTACACAAGCCAGCGCTGCTCACTAAAGCGCTCAAGGTTGTGCAGATGGGCATGATGCCGATGAAGGTATCATGCTCCTTTTTGGAGAGGGGGCTGTGTTCGTAGAGCCGTAGGAATTCGTGCCCATCATGTGGCGACACGCCAATCTCTACCCTCCATCCGCATTCTTTTTTCAACGTTAATTTAAGCGCTCTGAGCTGTACTCTGTCCACCGCTGCACTCCCTTGTTTTACTGATAGTGTGCTGAGGGAGCCAGTGGGCGTGCAAGCAGTTTTTTGGTCAATATAATTTGCAAAGCCTTTATTGTGAGAGATCTGAGTTGGGTTAGTTCGCGCTCGTGTCCAGCTCGTCTCATAATCGCCCGTGCCAACACGAAGACCAGCTGATACCCCTGTCAGATTTCAGATACCCGCATCAGTCATCACAGAATCCATCACAATGAATAAGCCGCTAAGATAGGGGGCATTGGCGGCACGACTCTGTATCAAGTGAATGCTCGACAGAGGGTACTATAGCTCATGGCGATGAAGTCCCATTGCTGATCCGATAGCGTAGACTACATCCTGCCAGAGAACGCGATTGAGGTTTCCCGGGATGAAGGACGTTTCATCATTACCGAGCCGAAGAAGCTTTCCGTTCGCTAGATATTCATGAGTAAAGTCGCCGACCGCTCGCTGGCTTAACTGATGAGGCAATACTGCGATAAGTGGATCTACATAGACGGGATCGTCAGCAATCAAAATGAATTCATCAAAAAGGTGAGCATAGCCCTGCATGTGCTCTCCGAGATCAATGGAGTAGAACTCACTTGCCAGTGCGGTGAATTTTACCTCACCTTTCTCGTACTCAAGAACCTGCGAATCCAGCGCCTTAATTTCCTCTTCCAGGTAGGGCGGGGCAAAGACATAGACAGTGATAAATGATTTCTCGTGCAACCACTTGATAGCATGCGGGATGAGCTCTGCCAGTGAAGGCGGGCACAGCTTCCTCTCAGGATAAAGCCCCTTGTATAGGCGCAGTGTGGCGTGAATTTGCTTTAGTAGGAATGCGTAGTCTACGTACATCACTCTGTACTTCGCAGGGGCTCGCTGGAGTATTTCTCGATACGTTTCCCTGACGATAGCAACACATTGATCCGCGCTCTGGTGGATCTCGCTCCCGGTGAACCTGAGGACGGTATAGCCTGCTCGCGCCAGATAGCGTTGCCTCTGCATGTCTCTCGCAAGCTGTTCCTTAGTAGAATGATATTCGTGCCCGTCAAGCTCAATGATCAGCCGAGCGTCCTTTAGAAGGAAGTCAACTCGAAAGCGATGATGCTTCTGACTATCCCCAAACCAGTGCTCACGCTGGATTTTCTCAGCGAGGTCTGCCGCTGCTGCAGTGAACGCGCTCTCGATGGGCGACGGGCTATCGTCGCGATACCAGCTTGGGGGCGTAGTAGGGTGTCCAGGGTATTTCAACATTTAGTCCGATCCCAATTTATAGAGGGCTACATTTATAGAGGGCTATATTTATAGAGGCTATGCACCTTGCGCGCTACTGTTTGCCTTGGTCTGTGCGGCTCACAAGCAATTGTAGCCCTCTGCTTTATCTCGGTTGGTAAGCAACGCGTCACGCCGCCTCCGATTGCGCTGGAAGCTTGCCTCCCAGCGCGACTGTATCCCCGCAACGCCTTTTGCGTAAGTCAGGCCGGCAAACGATGGTATTCAGGGTTTCGGTAACATAAATCCCTTGTGCCTGTCGTAGCTCCATTTGAATAATGGAGACATTAATAGGCGATGAGTCATGAATACTCGAAATGTAGAGAAGCTGAACATTGAGTTAGGCGCTATTTTCGGCTGGCGAGTGGAGGTGGCTGAGCAGCGAAGTGTTTATGAGGCCCCGGGCTATCATCTGAAGCTCTACCGCATGGCTTACCCATCGCGACTCGGCAGCAAAGACATCTACCTTGGCCCTATGCCGATCTACATACCTGACTATGCCATTTCAAACGCAGGGTGGCTTTGCGGTACCTACTACGAGCTCGGGTACGAGCAGGGGCGTCAAGATGAAAGAAGGCGTAAGCGAGGGACGACTCGCAAGAGATGCGTCTAGAGCAGGCTTGTCACACGTGCTCTAGGCTCTGTGTGAAAAGCCTTGATACTCGGTGATGCTGCGTTGAAAGCAGCCTCGGAATGCTCATTTACAACCGTAAACTCCGCTTCCTCGGCTGTTTTCGCCTTGCCTGACCTTCGTTTCAAGACTTTTCACACAGAGCCTAGGCTGGCAGGACTCTGTAAAGGGTGAGAGCTCTCCCACCCTGTCTACTCCTTCCGGCAAGGCTTATCAAGCCGGGAATTTCCGACGTTCCAGTTTATTCATGAAGGTCTGGAGCTTCTCAGGATTTGGCCTGACCTTTGTATGTTCCTTGATGGCGACCAAGGACTCCTGGATGATATAGGAGGTTTCTTCCCATTCCTTGGATGTGACGCCCGTGATTTTCCGGCGCAAAGTCCACTTCACTGCAAGCCATTCGAAGTTTACCCAGGCGCGCGGGAACTCACGTTGCCGTGACTTCATCAGGCCGTAGATCAGCTCGTAGAAATTGATGAACTGACTGCCATAGACGTTGTAGATGAAGTCTTCGTCGTAAATCCCATAGCGAATGGCATTGGCGCAGCCTTCGAAGGCATTCAGGATCTTTCCAGCGGCTTGCCAGACTTCGGTGGCAGTGGGTGCTGTTGTTGCGGTTTTAGTTGCCGCAGTAGAACCAGCAGCACCAGTAGCAGCAGTTGAATCAGCAACACCTGCAACACCAGATGCAGCAGCGACACCAGTAATACCAGATGCAACAGCAGCACCAGCAACGCCAGGCGCGCTAGCCACGGCAGCCAAACCGACAGCAGAAGCAGCGCTTGGGTCGGTAGAGCTAGCCCCATCAACTCCAGCCGAGCAGAAGATAAAGCTGTTCGAGCCTTGGTCTTTGGTGCTTGAGTTGAGCATCATGAAGACGAAATTCGGGGCTGCTGCTGGAGTGGAGCTTGCAGGTGTCACAGGAACAGCGGCTTGCGCTTTTTCCTTCTCGACTTTTACTGCGCCTTCCAGATCCTGCATGAAGCCATACGCTTTTCTTCTATCGAGCTTTGAGTCATGGGTAACAAAGGTTTTGCGGACTTCACCGATGACTTTGAAAGACTCGGTCAATTCACTCATGGCCTTGTCAAAGTCGAGCGCGTTCTTCTCGCCGGCTGTTTTTCGGTTGAAACCGATGGTCAAGCCGACAAGCCCAATACTGCCGTAGGCGAGGAGGGGCATTAAAAAGAACGAGGGGTTAACAGTGGCGAGTGTACACGCCTCGCACTTGTATTGCGCATAGGCAAATACGCCGAGCACACTAATGAGCAAAAGGCCGATAATAATATAAATTACTGGAAGCAGGTATCTGTATTTGTTGACAAGGTTAAACATTACTAATTTTATCCATAAAAAAAGCGCCACCCGGTGGGGTTGGCGCTCAGATGCCTCTTGCAAGGTCTAGATCACATGAATCCTAAATCGATCTCTTTGGCAATCAATTCAAGTTTTGGCTTCATAATGTATTCCTCACGTAATAAAGGGGCAGCTAAGCGCTTTCTATGGCTTCCTGCTACCTGATTCTCACATCCCTTGGTATTGAAATGCAATCAAAACCTAGGGTGAAGCTCGGGTTACGGGATAAAATGCCATCAAATCAGCGTCTTAGCGCAGGACGGCTGCGTGGAGCTCCAGGCAGTCCCTCTTAACGCACTGACGACCCCAAGATAGCACTTTGCCGCCTGATGGCCAAGTGCCAATGATCCTGCTCCTGCCGGGCAGTCTGGCCCACATCTGCAGGATTTTCCGATCGATCCGGCAGCCCAGGGCGGCTATGCTCCCTCACCTCAGTCCAGAGAGAGCCCCATGGAATCTTCCTGCTTCTTACCTATGGTTGATTGGCGACCTGGCAACCCAATCCCGTTCGCTGAATTTGACAACGATGTCGACGAGCCCCCCGAAGACCTGTCTGCCGATGATGTTCAGCTGATCTGGTGGAGTGTTGCGGCCAGCTTCAGTCGCGACGCTCTTCGCGAACAGCTTTGGCTAGTCATCGAGGCGAACCATGACAGGGGGTGTTTCGCTTATGAACCCATTGCTGGGCCAGCCGGTCAGTGCCGCTACCCATGGCCTGTGATTGATCTCATCCACGAGTTGCTTCCGTGCGGTGCAAGCATGCGACTCGATGCGGAGTACAAGGAACGCGGAATGGAGGAGGGAGCCGAGGAAGCGAAGGAGGGCGGGGAATTGGATTCGTGGGTGTTCGAGATTCTTGTGGTTCAGAGGGATATTTGGCACAAGCTGATCTGGCGTGCCTTAGAGATCTGCCCTGTTGAGTTTCTTCCGCCTGAGCTACTGGAAATGCGCCTGACAAGTGATCTCGGTATCTAGGGGCTGTTGCCGTTTCGACGTAACCCCTTGATCCATAAAAGAACAGGCCCGTACTGTTGAAGTTCTTACACTACACCAATACGAGCCTGCAATGCCCCGATTAATGCTCAGTGATGACACTGGTCGAAGCTGTTGAAAATTTTGCAGTACTACGGTCTTTATCTCAAGCGAGATCTGCGGATGACGGTGGAAGGCATGCTCTATCGCATGCGCACAGGGTGTCGCTGGAGAGACCTGCCAAAGGAGTTTGGCAATTGGAACAAGGTCTATAAACGCTTCAATGCCTGGGCGGCTTCAGGCAAGTGGCTCAAGATCTTCAAGCATCTGGTGGATGAGCCAGGCATGGAGCGGGTGTTCATTGATGGCAGCTATGCCAAAGCACATCAGCACAGTGCAGGTGCAGCGACAGCCGGGGATGAGGCAATAGGGAAAACCCGAGCGGGTAACAACAGCAAGATTCATCTGGCCGTGGATGCCTGTGGGTTACCGATCACGTTTGATCTGACCGGTGGCTAGATCAACGACTGCTCACAGACGGCATCGTTGATCGCCAAGGTGCAGGGTGCCCAAACCATCATTGCGGACAAAGGGTATGACAGCGAGGCGATCCGCGCTCAGGTCAAGCAGCAAGGCAGTCAGGTGGTCACTCCTCAGAAACGTAACTCGCTCAAGGGAAACGCGGATCTGGATCAAGGGCTGTATCGTCATTGGCGCCTAGTTGAGAACGCTTTAGCCCGACTGAAGCATTTCCGGGCCGTGGCCTCTCGCTTTGACAAGCTCAAGAGAAATTATGAAAGCGTGATCGCCATGGCCTGTGCCTTTCTCTGGTTACCAATGTGAAACAGCAACAGCCCCTAGAACGAGAACCTCAACTCAACGTTAAAGTGATGTGGTCGACGGGACGTTCGACGCCGGATTTCAAGGCCATCGCCAACTTCCCAAAAAACAACAGCAAGGCTACCCAAGGTTTCTGTCGCTAGTTTGTAGTAGCGCCCGCAACGTCGTCAGTTGCCGGGCGGTGATGAGATACTGGACGCCGTGGGATTAGGAAGCTACATTAAATAATGACATTTTTTATATTTTTTGCCAGAGCCACATGGGCACGGTTCATTCCGCTCAACAACTGGAACGTTGGAAGCTCCGCGAAAGCGTGTTTCGGTAGTGTCATTTAAAATTTTGGCCTCCCTCATTATTCGGCGAGCTAGTTGTTTCTGATCTGCTGTGAGTTTTTCTGAGTTGTCGATTACAAAAATACTCTCCGACCCCTGCTGACTTCCCTTTGTGTTTGACCCAAAGACTAGAATCTCGGAAGATTCTGGGTATTTGTATCGCACCACCTGGCCGTACAAGGCCATATACTCCAGCCTGGCTGCTCTGTATTCTTCGTAGTTTTTGAACTCGTCAGTCATTGGAGTGAAGGCAAAAACATATATCCTATTTGGTTGCATTGGAGAGGGCATGACGCGCGCCGATCTGGCCATGTTAGGAACAGTTTCGAATTTATCGAAAAGAGATTCCGCTAACAAAGCGCTGGAATATATGTTTTCGGAGGCCAAAACCTTCAATGCGGCCGCGTGGTTTAGCAGCGGCATATCTGCACCTTCACCCACATTTCCAGAGACAATGCAGTCCGAGAAGCGTGCAATCAGCTCATTCCATTTTTTTGCATGTTTTATTCGACCATAGCGCAATGCATACTGCAGTGATTGTCTATAATCTCTCCACTGCCATTCACGTATGATATAGAGGGTGTTATCCGGCCCTTGAGGGATTTCAATGCTTCCAAAACCAACTGAATCATTGCTGAGCAAGTAATGAGCAAGTGTTTCCTCTTCTCCATAACTGACTGCTAACCCATCAGCTCGTATAGCTTTTTCTTTCGTTTCTAGGTAATGAATGAAGTCGGCGGGGGTGCAAAGCTCCTTCATCAACAGAGAGATTCCGCTTTCATCCAAAACATGAACAAAAGTTTTGTTCGGATCGACGTCCCCAACCCAGAATGGAAGCTTGAGTAAGTGTTCTTCTGTGTGTTTGTAGTTGTAAGCAAGTGATCCTGAGCTGCCGAGCTTTATACTGTCGAAATGCTTCTTGGCGTCAATGGTTATTCCGCGTGTCACGGCGATCAAGTGTATCTTTAAGTCTTTTCTTGATATGTCGTAGGGGAATTTCTCCTGAAGCTTGCTGTTTAAGAAAATTTGATCGGGTGAATGTCTTACGAATTTTTCTGCCGCGTGGAGCTGTTTCGCGGATTCCTTGACCGCTGATCTATACCATCGGCTCCATGCTAGATATGTTTCAGTATGAGCTTGATACTTAACCTGGCCTTTGTCGGAAAATAAGATTAAAGTATTATCAAAATAAACAGTCAGATCGATAAGTTCTTTGCCTTTGCCTACGGATCTGAATAAACTTGGGTAGCTCCATAGGCTGAAAAAAGTCTCATTGGAGATTTTGGCTAATATGCGCTCGCTGTCGTTGACACTTGGTTCTTTGGAAATGGGTTTAAGCATGTTTTGATATCCATATTGATACTGTGTTTTTCCGTGGCTACAGAAGTGTATTGACTGAGCAATCTGGTGGTGATTTCTATTTTTGACAGTCCGTGTCATGGAGATTTCGCTAATCTAGCCTAGGGGCTTTCGCCGTTTCGACGCAACCCCTTGATCCATAAAAGAACAGGCCCGTACTGTTGAAGTTCTCACACAACACCAATACGAGCCTGCAATGCCCCGATTAATGCTCAGTGATGACACTGGTCGAAGCTGTTGAAAATTTTGCAGTACTACGGTCTTTATCTCAAGCGAGATCTGCGGATGACGGTGGAAGGCATGCTCTATCGCATGCGCAGAGGGTGTCGCTGGAGAGACCTGCCAAAGGAGTTTGGCAATTGGAACAAGATCTATAAACGCTTCAATGCCTGGGCGGCTTCAGGCAAGTGGCTCAAGATCTTCAAGCATCTGGTGGATGAGCCTGACATGGAGCGGGTGTTCATTGATGGCAGCTATGCCAAAGCACATCAGCACAGTGCAGGTGCAGCGACAGCCGGGGATGAGGCAATAGGGAAAAGCCGAGCGAGTAACACCAGCAAGATTCATCTGGCCGTGGATGCCTGTGGGTTACTGATCACGTTCGATCTGACCGGTGGCTAGATCAACGACTGCTCACAGACGGCATCGTTGATCGCCAAGGTGCAGGGTGCCGAAACCATCATTGCGGACAAAGGGTAAGACAGCGAGGCGATCCGCGCTCAGGTCAAACAGCAAGGCAGTCACGTGGTCACTCCTCAGAAACGTAACTCGCTCAAGGGAAACGCGGATCTGGATCAAGGGCTGTATCGTCATTGGCACCTAGTTGAGAGCGCTTTAGCCCGACTGAAGCATTTCCGGGCCGTGGCCTCTCGCTTTGACAAGCTCAAGAGGAATTATGAAAGCGTCATTGCCATGGCATGTGCCTTTCTCTGGTTACCAATGTGAAACGGCAACAGCCCCTAGGCAGGGCAGTCGGGTAGTCACAGTCCCACAATGACAGCCTTGATCACAGCGCTTGGCAATCGTGAACACCCTGCACGATTCACGATCTCGACCACGACGAAAGATGCAAACTTGGGAAAACGGCAACGACATGCGCCTGTAAGGGCTCAAGCACTCAGCATACCCGTCACCTGTGAGGCCGAGCGGCCTCACCTCACTGCACTCTAACCCCGCAGGATCCTTATCCTAGTGCTGCCCTCTAAAACTCAATTCCCGTCCCAGTCTCGATCAGTTCGAAGTAGTACTTGATCCTTAGCTCAAGCAGTCTGCGGAAGGGATGCGGCACAGTTAGGGCTAGGTCATCCAAGTGCGCCTTGAGCCTCTTGAGCCAATCATATTCACTGTGTAGTTCGTGACTACGATATCGAATTGAGTCGTATCGACGGGCCAGGCTTGCGAACAATTTGGCGTTGGGCGATGAGTCGACGATCAGCAGCTTTGAGAACCCATCAACTGGTATATGCTGCAAAATAGCTGCACTCCCATAATTCCCTTCATCTGTGCCGAGTTCATACAGAGAGCTATAATTCTCAGGTGATGATTTGAGTGTTGCGATGTAATCAGTTGCTTTGTCCTTTATTTCCCTGTCGCATGCCATTTTTGTGGCCACTTTGGTCAACTTATGGATGAATTTGAAGGTGTCATCGTCTTTGGAGGTATAACCAAGTCCACCATATGACTCGGGAATAAATCCAAATGTTTTCTTATCAGCTACGAGTTTCTTCTGAGACGTCAGTTCCTGAAGATAGTCAGCAAAGTAACGCGCCAGATCTGCTCCTGGCAGCAGATCGTCTCCGAACCCCTTGAGCCCAATAACAATACCAGCTACGTGAAGAATCAGTCCTGGATGTACGTGCTTACGGTCGGCAAGCTCGTCAATCAGTTTCAGCCTCGCCATCTGATATTCTGTGGCGGTCAGGTCAGTCCAGCTCCACAGAAGCCGCCAGGCGGGTGTCTCGGTATACCCTATGACCAATGGGTGCTGAGCGAGGGCGGCATCGATCGCTTGGGTGTCAATCAATCCAGAGGTGTAGATTGACGCCAGGATTTTCGGGTGGATGATGGGGTTCAACCATTTGACGTGTACGTATCTGGCCTTGAGGGCGTCAAATCTATCCCTTTCTTCGGATTTGGACGACTTGCCAAAAAGCAGGCTGTAATCCTCAGATATCGGCAGTGCCTTCAGGTGCTCTAGGGAAAGATCGCTGTTGCGATGCTCGTGGCCAGTGGCGATCATATAGAGCAGCAGTTGTTTGAGCGCCTCATCTGCTGATTGGAGCCTCTTATCAACAGCCTCTACGATGCGTTCGTACTCGGCGAGGATTGAACGTAGGTTGCGGTAGTTGGTTTTTCCTGAGGCCAAGAAGGTTTCTAGCAGAGCAGTCTTCTCTTTTTCGATTGTTTTCTTTGCAGCTGGGCTTTTGACTTTTCCGATAAGCTTGTCGAGCACTTCTAACGGGTCGGATTTGACTTGGATGGTTTTGCCGACAAGCTTTTCTTTTTGCTTGCTATAAGTGAGAATTTCTGATTGTGGTATGTCATTTTCGTTTGCGAGGATAATGACCTTGAGTCCCTCGTGTTCGACGTAGCTATTGATGAAACCCATGACTTCGCTGATGGGCATCGCACAACGCTCAAGGTCGTCGAATACTAAAATGCGGTCTTCGAGCCTCAGTGCCAAGTCCTTAATGATATTTCGGTTCTCAGCGCTTGAATTTACGTCGGTGCCAAAGTAGCCATTGAGGCCTTTGGAGATAACGCTGCCTACAAGCTTTGCGGCGGTGGAATTCAGATAAGGATGGGCTTGGGAGAAAAATTGATCAGTAATTTGAGTCGTGTTGGTAACACCATACAGGCTCGCATAGAGGTAATTTTTTTCTTTTTTCTCAGCTTTGCCTTTGGGTTTGCCCTGGCTGGTGGCAACCGCTAGCGCCTGAGCGCGGTCATCAAGGTATTTCTTGATGAAGAAGGTTTTCCCTGCACCCCACGGGCCGTTGAGCATCACCGCGTAGGCGGCATCGGTTTCCGAGTCAAGGTAGTAGTCCAAAAACAGAGAAGCATGCATGCCCATCACTCGATCCCGTCCATAGTGTCGAGAGCGTCTGCCTCGACTGAAAAATTGACCGGAATATTGCCAAAGAATCCGTAGCATTCAAGCTATCGCTGGATACATTCTCTAGCCCGCCGAGGCCCGCAACTGGCCCACCTCCTTACAACCCGCGCTCCAACAGGCCCACCGCCCTGCAGAGCAAATCTCCAAAAGTGCCTCGCTCTGAGTGGCCGAAATCTCCTGGTGACGCGACAGTCGATGCGACATACGTTACGCCTGCTGCGCGACACCACACTGCACAAATCAAATCGGTAGAGGGCATCACCATGGCAGGCGTTGAGAACGAGGGAATCGACGATTGCGATGAAGAGGAATTGTTGGACGAGGAACGGGAGGCGGAATACGACAGCCTCGAAGAGATCTTCGGCTTCGAAAATCGGGAAGACGCTGAAGAGCAGACATTCGATCACGCGCACAAGCAAATAGAGCGACCCGACTGAAGCCTCGGATAGCCAGGAGGTAGCCCCAAAAAGCCGACATGTCTGCGATTTGGGGCTTCGAGATCTAGGGGGCAGGGCCAACCATTGTGTTCTAAGCGCCCCGACTAGTTTGGATTACCTACCGAGGCTCCTGTTGAGGGTTCACGGAAATCGAGTTCGCCTAAGACGAGCTTGAGCTGCCTGCACTGTGCGCGGTACGGCGTAATCACGGCTACGCTCAGCCGCTTGCCGTAGCTGAAATAGGGCTTGGCCTTCTCGCCTTGAGGCGTGGTGGTGCTGGCATTCAACATCACATCATCAGAGTCTGAGGCGTTATCACCGGCTGCAGCATCAGCAATCATCGCAGCTTTTGCTTCGTCGATTTGCTCACATATGGTCTTCAGGCGATCAACGATAATCTGAATTTCGCGCTGGTTAATAAGTGTCTTCTCTTATTCGTTTTTGCGTTCAAGGGGGGGGCGAAATAGTCCTTAAAATCGTAGGTCAGCCAGGCGAAGTGCTCGAACAGGCCATTACCTTCCGTGCGGCTGCGGGCGAGGCTGTTGTTGTAGAAGTGCTTGGAGATCAATTTTCCGATCTCAGGCAGCATCCGGCACTGCTTCAACAGCGGTTCGATTCGAGCTCGCGATCTCAGGCATGAGGGCGGTTATGCTCGGGCCGTTAGTTGTACACTAAGCGGTTTAGATATTTTAAACAGGGCTGGCAGATAATTTTCAGTTTCATTCGACGCTTACAACGGGAGGATCGAACTTAATTTGATTTCTTTCAACGAGAATCCTGTATACATTTCTTTTATGTTTCCAAGTTTTCTTATTTGGTGCATGGCTAAATGATGGAAGTCGTCCATATTTCTAACTATTACTTGTAGAAGGTAGTCGTATCGTCCGGAGATATTGTGGCAAGCTACTATGTTTGGCAGCGAGAGTACGCCTTGCTCGAAGCTATTCATTGATTCCTCTGTGTGCGAGTCTAGGGTGATGCTTATGAAAGCGAAAACATCCAGGCCTAGTGCGCGTCGATTCAGTTGTGCATAAAAACCTTCAATTACTTCATCCTCTAGGCGTTTCAGTCTCCGCCAACTGGCTGGTGCGGAAATGGAAATTCTCGACGCTATTTCTGCATTTGTTAACCGTCCATTAAGTTGCACGATATTCCAATATTGAACGGTCAATCTTATCGAGCTCGATCATCTTTTCATTCCTTCCACGTGTTCGAGCGATCATGCCATACATGTCTTCTGTTTGCCAGAAAGTCGGTGATACGAAATTTTCTTAACCAAACGGGCGGTTTAGACGTGTTCTTAGAAACAAAATTTCTCTTTCGGATCAATACAATGTGACCTCGGCTGGTAGCTATCCGCTTACGCTTGGAGAATCCTATGAAAAAAAACAATTTAAGTGCCTCAGAATCCACAGTCATCGCTCATGCAGGCAGTAACCCTTCAGATCATTACGGGTTCGTTAATACGCCCGTTTAACGTGGGTCAACTGTCGTTTTTCCCGACGTAGACACTATGCAGTCAGGTAGCCAGCGCTATCAGTACGGGCGTTGGAACAATCCTTCGACCGAGGCTTTGTGCAATGCGTTGATTGCCTTAGAAGGTGCACATGGGACTGTTTTATGTCCATCAGGGCTATCTGCGTGCGTTACAGCCATTCTCTCGGTAGTAGGTGCTGGTGACCATATTCTGGTCACTGACAGCGTATATGCTCCCACACGGCATTTCTTGGAAACTGCAGGCAAACGCCTTACAACAAGCGTGTGCGTTTTCACTCCGCGGTCGATTTGGTCAACCTGCTGTCTGGTCAACCCGCTGGGGCGTGTAAAACATGAGGGCAAGATCGGCAGGGTGGGTCAATTTTCAATCAGCGCCGACACCTATGGCGTTCCCAATGAACCGAGCACGAAGAGTTTCTCAGCTATATCTACCGTTGGAATAATTGCCCAAAATGGAGGCGAGCAGTAGCGCTAACGCATACACCGATACACCCCGGCTCCAGGAATTTGCGGCGTGCAGCGCGTATAGCCACGTCGATGACCCGAGAAATCAGTCCCCTCGCTTCCACAGGTCGTGAACAGTCGAAGTACTAAGTCCTAATCGTTCCGCCGTTTGCTTCTGACTGAACCCTGCAGCCTTGTGCGACTGTACTTTTGCCAGATTCTCAGGGTTTACGGGCAGGCCCTTGTTCCTGAGCACCAAATCACCGTCAATGATCTGTTCCCGCAACAACTCAATTCCACCGGCCTTTTCGAATCCAGCAAGTTCCTGTTTGAGGCGGGCGGTGATGGCTGAAAGAGGCTGGTCTTCCTGCAGGGTCATCGTGAGCGCCAGGAGTGTGAGGGGGCTGACGTCCAGGGCCTCGCTGAGGGCTTGTAGCTTGTCGAGGGAGGGGGTTGATTCCCCGTTTTCCAATCGACCGATGTAAGGCCGGCTGGTAGAGCGGGCGACCATTTCCTGACTCAATCCCTTGATTCCGCGCACAGCCCGAAGCGCGGCGGCAAACGCTAGCTTGTTGTCCATCAAAGATCTGCGCCCAAAGGCGAGTATGTAGCCATGTTGCGCGTTCCGGCTCTACACCGTATATTTGACATCGCCGGATTATCTGGTTGTATGGGTGGGTGCTCTTGCGGGGCCTCGATAGGCATGTTTCTTGGGGCTGGCACGTGGCGACTCCATCCGGGTCGCGCAATTTACGGCTAAATCGAGTTGTGGGCGACAGTGGTTGGGGGGCGCGCGCTGCGTCGGCGCATCCGGGACAGGGGGCATGCATTGCGGTATTTGTGGTTTTTGAAGAGGCGATCGAACGGGCATGAAGCTACTCATTTACTCTGACCTGCATAACGAGTTTGCGCCCTTTGATCCTCCAGCCCATGACGCTGATGCGGTCATCTTGGCGGGAGACATCTCGACCAAGGACAGAGGCGTAAGGTGGGCGAACGAGGCGTTCTCCGTCCCCTGCATATACGTGGCCGGCAATCACGAATTTTATGACGGGCACCTCGATCGAATACTGCAGAAGATGAAGGCCGCTGCGGCGCCTCACGTGCATGTGTTGGAGAACGAGTCGGTGGTGTTAGATGGCGTCCGTTTTTTGGGCGCTACAAGCTGGACGGACTTCACGAGCAGTGGCGACCGGGATGTAGCGAAGCGGTTCGCCCGTGAGTACATGAATGACTACCGATTCATTCGTACCGGTGAGCAATACCGCCGTATCAGGCCTGAAGATCTCATCGAGCGAAATCGGGCATCGTGTGATTGGTTGGAAGCGCAACTCACTACGCCGTTCTCGGGTAAGACGGTGGTCGTCACTCACCATGCGCCCATGACTTCGGTCGCGGGCATGCTGGGCTATGGTCACTTGATGGCTGCCTATGCCAACGAATGGCGGGGGCTGGTGATGCAGTCTGATCTTTGGGTCTTCGGTCACACCCACTTGGCGGTGGACACGCAGGTGGAGCACTCGCGGGTGGTATCCAACGCGAGGGGCTACCCAGGTCAGGAGACCGGCTTTGTTGCTGATTGGGTGATCGAGATCTGACATGTATGACACGGTCGATGCCTACGCAAGCTACTGGATCAACACGTTCGGCGCGAGCCGGGAGATGCTTGTCTTCCATCGTCTGCCCACCGTGATCCAGCGTGCGAAGGACACCATCCCTGATGAGACGATTGTGGGCTTTCTGGCGTGTGCCGGGGAGCGAGAAGGGCGCATGACCGGGCTCATGTTCTGCGATCACCGACATGCGTTTCCTGATGGGCTCCCTGCCCATACGCCACCCATCGCCAGGCGCTTTAAACGGTCTGGGTATGAGGTCGTAGAGGCGAATACCGGTGGATTGTATGTTGTAGCGCATTGGTACTTTGAGAATGGTGAACTGGGGCCCTTCTATGCGCTGCATTGAGCGTTGCGCCGTTGGGTTGAGTTCGATTGGGCAATGGCTGGAAAGGCTTCTGGTGGGTGAGCCCATGAGTCTTGCTGAACGTGAAGTCAGTGATTCGATCAAAGCGTTGAAGACCCTTGAGGTGACGCAGGGTCGGGTATCGGTGGATCCCAGTGAGGTCATTGGCCGGCCTGGCTACCTGGACGCCAGGCGAAGGGCTGCGGTGTTGATTCATGCCCCCAGACACGATTCTAAGAGCAAGGCGCGGCCCAGTGCCTTTTGAATGCACCCGTGACCACAAAGTAGAGGAAAGCGTGAAGCAGCATCTGATATCAGACATTCTGTATGGCCCGGCCCAGGCGATGGCCGGCTCCGGGTTGGCAGATGCCGAAGCGATCAAGGCGTGCGCCGAAGAGTTCGCGGGCCTGCGGTATTGCATCGTTCGGCAATGGTTGTTGCTTGATGTGATTCTGCCCGCCGCTGTCGAGCGTGCATTCACTGTCAAAGGCCTGGGTACCACGGTGCTGTTTGCGCAGCGGGTGGTGTACGACAGTACGGCATGCCTGGCTCAAGACACGCCTCTTCTAAGTGGCCTCCACAAACGATTTGATGACTGCTTCTTTGAGTGTGAGCAGGGCTTGTTTGTGCTGGCCGGCAAGGGGGCTCGCAAGCGGATCAGTCTTCCAGCATTGATCGCGCTGGAAGAGGCGATGGGGGATGTGGCCGTTTGTGGCTCGTTGAAAGGCTATGTAACTGCGCAGGGAGTACAAATGTACTCGCAGGGGTAGTCAGTCTTCAGGCAGGTGCCACAGGCGGCCTACGGTGGACTTAGGCAGCCCCAGGCGGGCACTGACGGATGCCTGAGACTCCCCGGCTGCCTTGGCCTGTCGGATGGCTGCAAGCTTCTGTGGATCGATCTGGCGCCCAGGCCGCACCCGGTTGACCCTGCCGTCTTGATAGTGCTCGGCGATGTGTTCGCGCGCGCCTAACGCATCGAGCTTTGCAAACTCATTACGGAGTGAATCCAGGATCTGGTCGTCGCTCAGCCCTTTCTCCAAAGCTGAAGCCAACACGATGAGTGCAGCAGGGTCTATGTCGAGTTTGGCGGCGACCGCTTCAAGTCGTTCGAGGGTAATGCTCGAACGTGCATTCTCGATGTTGTGCAGGTGGCGGGCTTCCACGGAGCCGGACAGTTGCTCCTGGGTGAGCGCTTTGGCGTGCCGGATTACGCGCACCAGGGCCGCGAGGGCCGGCATCAGAGGCATCAATATTCCCCAAATACGAGGATGAAGCCACGTTGCTAGCTCCCGCTCCATGCAATATAGTGCCTTTATTGAGACATCAAAATGCTACTGCGCAGCGTGTGCTTCGGGTACGACGACGAAGCGCGGGGAGTTTAAAAAGGGCTGCGCCGAAGGGCGAAGCTCAACGTTGTCCGCATGGACGAATGATGCCCACCGGTAGGTAATGCCGGTGCAGGAAGGGAGTGTTTGTGATGTCTGATGCGAGCGTGATGACGGGTGTGCTGGAAGTTGTTGGCCCCCATAGTAACCTGCCAGAAGGGAGTGAGTTCACCTATCTTCGGCTGAGAGAGCGTGGCGGTGCGGTACGAATGATCAAGAAGGTTGGGGTAGGGCATTACATTGCCTCGTACCTCAAGCCCGGGATGGAAGGTGAGTTCCATTTCGTCAAGCTTGGCCGGCTGGGCTTCATTCTTTATGCGATCAAAACTTCCGCTGGTGAGAAAATTTACGAGGCTGACGGCTTCAGCTCGTGGATCAAGAAGATGCGCATCACGGGGCTTGTGCTGTGCCTGTTGTTCATTCCGCTCAGTCTGGTGGGACTGCTCTTCGGGGGCTATTTCGGTGTAGTTGTGCCGGCGGTGTTCGTGTACGTCATCTGGAAATTGCTGGTCAGCTTTCCGAAGGTGCTCAAAGACAGCTACTTGCGCGCGCAGTTGGCCGGCCATGGTTTCACCGTCTAGGGCTGGGTAGGCCCATTCGTTAGTTCGCTGCGAGGCGGGGGGTATATTCCGGTTCGCAGCTGCTCGCTGTATCTCTTTCCCATTCGATCACTGGGCGGCCCTTGGTTGGCGACTGCTGATTAAGGAGTATATTGCTGGCCTTTTGCCCAGGCGATGGTTGCTTCGTATATTTCGACCCGCTCAGTAAATTACTCCGGGGTATTGTCCCTAGGCAGGGACGCGAACAGAGGCGCCAGGTGGCCAATCGCTCTATGAGCTTGAGACGTTATCAAATCATCCAGGCGAATACGGTGCTCTGGCCTGGCCATAAAACGCTTGGCCATTGCCAAGGTCAGCTCGATTCCAGTAGGGTTGGGCAGTCGTGATTGCTGGATCGTTTCCAATTTAATGGCCAGCCCGTCGAAGAACGTATCTGCGTCCATCCCTGCCACGACGGTGGCCCGGCGCTGGGTGACGAGCGCTTGCCCGCGCTCACTCAGTTGGCTACGTGAGAGCCAATAAGTTGGGTAACGACGAGCCGGAGCCCGGAGGAACACCGCTCTTAGCGCGTGATCCCACTCACCTGACCAACCCGCGACGATCAGCCCGAATTCATCGACGATGCGATCGAGCAGAGTGTTGTATGCGGGCGGGTATTCACCCAGTTCTACATCGGTATTGAGGATCCTGGCATCCTTGTAATCACCGTGAATCTTCACGATGTAGCAGGATGCATGAGTGAGCGGTTTTGCCCCGGCCAAGGTGTCAGTTGAACTGACGACTGTCGGTTCGACACCGACATCGCGCAGCGCATTTTCCATCAACCGATCAAAGTTCGTTGTGACGATGACTCGCACATGACCGGCTTTGACCATGGTGGCGATGGTACGATGTGCGCGGGTGGGCAGCTTGAGGCCATCCTCCAGCTCTTGTTCACTGGGCTCCAGAAACCCCTGGATGATGGCCCGGCGCTCGGTCTGCGTGGTTGCCAATCGTTCAAGCAATGTGGAGTAGTTGGGCTCTTCGCCTGTCTGACCTACATACCAGGCGTGCCAATCATCCTGCTCACCCGCACCGGTCGCAACGCCCCCACCGTTTTACCAGTTCCATGGTGATTTCCCAGCCGGTGGGTATGCCCGCCGACCGGGACACCCCCGAGCCGAGAAGCACCGCATAAACACCTTTGTTCTCGAACATGGAGAACGCGATCTGAGCAGTTGAGTCGTTAACCGCAGCGGTCATGCAAAATCCTCTATTCCATTAAAAGGTGCCGATTCGAGTTGGAGTTCTGGCAAACCGGCGAACTAGAGATCATTCAAGGCCAAACGTTTACAATGAACCTCAGCCTACTGGCCACCCCGGGGGCTATGCGGAGCCCGAGCAATGGAGTAGCCCCGATTAAGCCGCTCGCGCCTAGTCGAGATAGCCCTTTCATGTGCTATCTCCTGATTGGCTTCGGCTCTTTCTATGAGTAGGAGAGTCAAGGTTTGAAGTGAGCGGCGCCTATGCCGCTGTGAACGGTTAACGCCATCCAGATACAAGCAACGTATGCCGGGCTTGGTCGAGTCACCGTTTGGCCAACACCAGGCCATTGGCAATGTAGTCCGCCGTCACGACAGCTGCAGCCAGCGATGCCACTTCGTGAAGAACGTCGTCCTTCTGATCGTCCCCATGATCGCTGATTCCCCGGATCACCAGTGCAGGGACTTCATGCCTGCTGCAGGCTTCGAAGACGCCGTGGGCTTCCATCTCGGCGACGCAAACTTTTCCGTGCAGCGCCTGCATTTTCTTGAAAAGCTCCCCATCGCGAATCAGAAGCTCGCCGGCTGCAATCGTGGCCAGGGTCGGGTTAAGGGCTGTTGAAACATCACCCGCAGCTGAAGTGGCCGGGAACGCAAGCCCGGCTGCCTCGGCGTGTCGTGCCAGGCGCGCCGATCGATTGCCTTGTGCAAGATAGGCGCCCATGTCTTGTTGAGTTCTGAATTCTGGCCTGGCCATGTCGGGCCTGGCGACCATGACGCCCTCCGACAATGCAGCGGCGCCTTCGTAGGCGACAACGCGTTCCGACATGATCACGTCGCCAAGCTTGAGCTTCGTCCGCATGCCAGCGGCAATACCCATCATGAAGACGGCAAGCGGGCGGTATTCTGAAATGAGCATCGATGTTACAGCCGAGGCCTGAGTGTTGCCGGCGTTGTTAAACGAAGCCACCAGGCAGGTGAGGGGGCCATTACGACCCTCTACCTTGGCCCGCCACGTGTGAATGCCGTATTCGCTCTGTGTCCCGTGGTCGTTTTCATCGATTCCCAAAGCGCGCTTCGCAGCCGCGAGCTCGACGGGTAGCGCGGTCAGCACCAGTACATCCGGTGTGGCGGCTGCTTGAGCAGTTATCCGCTCCTGGACGAACAGCTGAATGGTTTTGGCAGCCAGGGCCTGCAGATCTGCAGAGGCGTTGAGAGCTGAAAAACCAAGCAGTTTGCGTCGAACACTTTCGCCTGTGTGAGGAAGGTAAGCGGTCGGATTTTGAGTGAACTGACGGTGAAGTTGAAGGGTGCCTGGGCCATCTTCGCAGAATGCACCCACGTCGATGTCGAAAGGGAAGACGGGGCGCTTCAGTTTGAGTGCTCGTTGCGCCCGATCAATTACCCCCTTGCCGCCACCGATCGCAATCATGGCCGTCGCCAGATCCAGCTGAGCATCACGAATGTTGCCGCCGGTGACCACGTCATCATCAACGTATTCAACCTGGGCGATGTCACGTTCAACCAGACGGGAAATCAATGCACGGCCCTCGTCATCCATCTTGCTCGATAGCGAGCGCTGTGAGGTGACGATGTGCAGCCGGGCCGTGGCATCCTGCTGCGCGCTCAGCTGCTCGACTTCACGGGCGATTGTCCAGTCGAACACCATGGGATCACCATGATCGTTTTTCGGCTCACTGGTCAGATAAACCACCAAAGAAGCCTGTGCATCCAGTACTGATTTCGTCAGCCCGCGTACCAGCTCATGAGCCCGGTTGACCACGGCTCGGTCGGTTGATTTCGAGATGCTTCCTGCAATGAGAAAACATTGTGCTTCTAAGCTGGCCATCCAAGGGCTCCTGGTGCTGGTAGGGGGGCTGGCATCTTGCTCGGGGATCAACTCACCGGTGGCAGCAGATGCTCTATTTTCTTTCGGTTTTTAAGGGTGAGCTGCTGCCGAAGAGGGGAGTTCTCAGGCTTCTCTTCCTGCAGGTTCAACTGGTACAGCAGATAAAAGGTCAGGGCCTGGCGGCACTGCAGGGTGATCTCGCCGTCCTGCATGGCGTAGTCCCATTCGATGACCTTTTTTTGATGGGGCTTCAGCCGAGGGTTGGCGCCGATCACCAGGTTGACGATCGTGTGCCATTGGCTGTCTTCAGAGGCTCGATCTTCATCTGGGCCCGCGTCACGTGCCGAGATTACTCGGGACAGCGAGAAGTCTCGGAATTCATTTTTCGAGTGGCAGAAAGCCCGGAAATGCCAACGGGCGCCGTCCTGTACAAGCGCATGGGGCGTCAGCTTGCGGTCTGTTGGTTCGGGCGTCGAAAGTGAGCCGTAGGTCACGAACAGCGCATGTTTCTGCCTGATCGCCCGCAACACCAAGCCTACGGTGTCCGCATCGAGCCTGCGCCCGGGCCGAGGTACAGTAGCGACAGGCGCATGCCAGCCCAGAAAGCTCCCGTAAGGAATCTCAGGCTGGATTGCGATTCTCAGCAGGTCATCCAAGTAGCGCTCAAGGTTGCTGGAGGCGAAAACCGGGGTGAAGGCAGACGTCGACCTGTAAACCCGTGTCCGGTTGTCGTACTCAAGATTTTGTGAAGCCAGTCGCGCGTACTCGGAGAGATCGATTGATGCCTGCGGTACGGAAATTCCGAAAAAATCAGTCAGATCGCTTCGATTGATCTGACCATCCCACCTGAGTCGGTAGTCGATGAATTCTAAACGACGTTCTTGACCCCAGCGCGCGCCTGGGCGTGCGGGTGTAGCTGGGCTTTTGCCCGGCGCATTGGGTTCATCAGTCATCTTGGTTACCTCTGTGTGTATAAAAACTAGACTAGCTCTAAAAAGTAGTCGTATAGTTAGGCTACGCGAGCAACCTGCAGTTGGCAATCGGTCTCCCTGGACGCCCACGCGCCAGTTCCCATTCCACGCATGCGCCGCCGTTAAATGGGTGCCACGGCACCTGCCATCGTCCTGCTGGCCGGCTCATTGGGAGCCGCGCGGTAACGATGATGGATAGCTAAATTATCGAGGCCAGTGCCATGCCATTGAACAATGCTGAGATTCGACGCTACGACAGTAACGTGCTGCGCCTGCCCAAGGACAAGCGGGAGATCTACAACGCCCAGGTTGACCGGCTCATCAAAGCGCTGCGGAGCAAGATTCGCGAGCAGCACAAGATCACCATCGAGCGCGTCGTGAAAGCGGGATCGTTCGCCAAGCACACCATCCTGCGCAAATCCAGCGACAACCCGGTCGATGTGGATGTGGTGTTCTACATCTCCGGCAAAAGCGTCAGTCAAGAGTCTTACCAGAGCCTGAGTGACCTTATCCATGCAGCGCTGATCGAGCTGTACCCGAACAAGGCGGTGGAAGATTTCGTGATCCAGCGCAAGGCCGCTACCGTGACCTTCAAGAGTACGGGCCTTGATGTGGACATCGTCCCGGTCATCGCCAACCCCGATAAAGAAGGCTATGGCTGGCAGTTCGATCGCCTGGACGGTTCCAAGGTCGAAACCTGTGCTCCCTGCCAGATCAAATTCGTGGTTGATCGCAAGAACGAAGATGCCGACTTCCGCACCTTGGTGCGCCTAGCCAAACGGTGGCGTAACTACACCGAATGCCCTCTCAAGTCGTTCGCCATCGAGCTGATCATGGCCCATGTGCTGGAGGTGAACGGGAAGGATGGGACGTTGGAAAAACGGTTCCAGGATTTCCTGCTGTACATCGCCCAGTACCAGCTCAAGGAAGTGATCAAGTTCCCCGAAAACGGTGCGGTCGAACCGGACTTCGATGACCCTGTCGTGATCCTGGATCCGGTGTGCAACACCAACAACGTTGCCAGTCGTATCACTGAGGAGGAGCGCAAAGAAATCGTCGCGCTTGCCAAGTCCTCCTGGGAGACCGCTTATCTGGCCTCCGTAGACGATGATCTCGATGTCTGGAAAGAGCTGTTCGGGAAAAACTTCAGCGTGGAGGACGCAGCATGAGCCAGACAGCTACCCGGACAGAAACCTATTCGGTTGCGGACATCGAAACCGTGATGCGTCGGGTCAAGATGGATTTGATGATGATCGCTTCCAGCACGGGCGCGGTCACTGAGGAACGCGCCAAGGACTGGGCGCACGACATCGAGCTTCTGGCGAAGGGCGGTTATCTCAAGTCAGTGGACGTTACCATCCTCTCCAATGGTCAAGAGCTGAAAGCTACTCGCTTCACCATCGATTCCGAGTCGGGAACGTTGAGTGACGAACGCCCTGGTGACAGCTTGTGGCCACGCTGCCCTGACGGGCACCTGCGCATTGTACTGTCCTACACCAGCCGCTACGACGCCGCAGCTAAGCAAAAGCTGACGCCGAAGTTCAAGCGCGAGTGGTCGCCGTCCAGCGCGGACATCACTCACAAATCACTCGCCTCCAAACTGGGTCGCGAATACTCCAGCAATGGTTACGGTGTGCAACGCAAGGATTACGGTCAATGAGTAAAGTCAGTGTTTTCGACACCGAAACGGTGCTTCCGGATCGTCAGCTGTCGGCCCGGGAGGAAGGCCTTCTCGGGTTCTCCAAGCGCTATGACCGTGTCCACAAGCAGCTTCGGTTGCTGTTGGATCTTGGGCAGCTGGGCGCCTGGAGCAAGGACTATCACCAAAGTGTCCTGCCCCTCTGCAGTCTGGTCGCTGATCAGTACCCCTTGGTCATTTTCCATGGCGACGTCGGTACAGGGAAAACGGCGATGGCTGAGTGCATCGCTAACCGGATTGTGCGCGAATCACAGACCGAAGACGCGGTGCTGCTCAAACTGAGCAACCGTGTGCGCGGCACTGGCATGGTGGGCGAGATGGGCACGCTTTTGACTCAGGTCTGGGACGAAGTCGCGCAAGCCGCTGGAAAAAGTCGGCGAGCCATTTTGCTCATCGATGAAGGCGACTCCATCGCGGCCTCTCGTTCCCAGAGCCAGAGTCATCATGAAGACAAGGTGGCCGTCAATACGCTCATCCAGGGTGTGGATGAGATGCGCAAGTACAACGGACGTGTTGTCGTCTTCCTGTGCACCAACCGGCTCTCGGTGGTTGATGCTGCGCTGCAGCGCCGGGCCGCGATCGTTGTGGAGTTCCGCAGGCCGGACGAAGATGAACGACGTGCACTGTTTGAGATGGATCTGCAAGGCTTGAAATTGACGGCCAAGCAGTTCCAGGAACTGGCGGCGATGACCGGAGCGCAGGGTGACCGCCCAGGGTGGACATACTCCGACATCCGTACCCGGCTGTATCCCGCTGCACTCGCGCTGGCCTATCCCAATCGCGCATTGACCTTCAACGATTTGAAGGAGTCTATCAACACACTGCGTCCTTCTCCGGTCATGGAAGACAAGTGAGGGATTGAGCAACCCCAGCGGCTGGGGCGAGATCCCAGCCGCATTCAAAATGACGAGCTGCGAGCGTGCGGACTCGATGCCTAACCTAGGAGTGACACCATGACTGCAGCGCCCGAAGTTTTCATTTCCGTGGACGTAGAGGCCTCGGGCCCAATCCCAGGGGAGTACAGCATGTTGTCGGTCGGTGCGTGCCTGGTCAGTGATGACACCCAAGCATTCTCCTGCTACCTCAAGCCGATCTCAGACCGTTATGTACCTGAGGCACTGGAGGTCACTGGGCTGTCGCTGGATAAGCTTCGCAGTGAAGGCTTGGAACCCCGTGAGGCGATGCTGCGGTTTCAGGAGTGGGTTCAGCAGTTTGCCCCAGAAGGAAGCAAGGCCGTCTTCGTTGGGTTCAACGCTTCATTCGACTGGTCGTTTGTGAATCACTACTTCCATTATTTTTTGGGAGCAAACCCTTTCGGCATCGCTGCTCTGGACATCAAGTCGATGTATTTCGGCGCGGCGCGAAGCACGTGGGAGCAGACTCGCTCCAGCGAGATTGCGAAGGTCGTCAACCCGCGGAAGCAAGGTGACCATGATGCGCTTCATGACGCCGTGTACCAGGCCGAGCTCTTCAGGCTGATTCAGGCTCAGCTGATGAATGACTGACCCCGAATCTCGTCATCCGCGTTCATATTCTCAGACAGGTGCAGCAGGTTGGCGGTACCGGGTATCGGGAACGTTGCGGGCGAATAGTCCAGCAACCAGCGCAGCGCTTCATGCGGAGTGCAACGCCCTTCACCAGCGCCCCCAGCGTGCTCAAGGCACCGGCCAGCGCCGAGGGGGGCATAAGGGACGAAAGCGACTTCGTTTTGCTCGCACCACCGCACAACGTCAGCCGATTCAGTATTGATCATGCTGAAGGTGTTCTGGATGGCCGCAAGCGGGGCGATTGTCGCTGCCTCCTCAATCTGGGCGATATTCACCTTGGATAAGCCCAGCGCCTTGATCTTGCCTTCGGTGCGCAATTGATCCAGCTCCCCAACCTGGTCGGCAAGCGGCACGGCGGGATCGACCCGGTGCAGGTAGTAAAGGTCGATGGCGTCTACACCAAGCCTTCGCAAACTCATTTCTACACATTGGCGCAAATACGCAGGCACGCCGCAGGGTGTCCACCGACCAGGCCCTTGGCGAGTGAATCCGCCTTTGGTGGCGATGATCAGGTCGTCTGCATAGGGGTAAAGGGACTTGCGAATGAGCGTTTCGGCATCGTGCGGGCCGTAGGCGTCTGCGGTGTCGATATGCTGAGCCCCCGACTGCACGGCTGAGCGCAGCACCTGCATCGCATTTTTTTCGTCGACCGGCGGGCCCCATATACCTGGCCCTGTCAGGCGCATGGTTCCGAAGCCCAAGCGGCGAACCCTTCTGCCGGCGAGCATTCCGTGTGTTGTCATAGTCATGCTAAACCCATGCGTTGGAACACGTCGGCGCTGACCTGTACGAGAAGCCCGTCACGCACCGTTGGCGACAGCACTTGGTGATTGATGGCTTGTCGCTCAAGAAGCTGATGCAAGTGCACATCCACCGAGGCTCTGAAGCGTGCATCAGTGTCTCGTCCAGGGCCGAGGGGAACCGTCAGGTCTAGCCTCGTTGCCAGTACCGTGGTGTAGTTAGGGCAGTGATTGAGCATCAGGGCGCCAATCGCCTCCACCTCGTGCAACGCTACGCTGGCACCTCGATATTCGACTGCAGCGTTCCAATACGCCACCGCGTCGATGACGGGACGGTCAACCAACACGACTTCAGCATTGGCGCGGGCGGCTTGCTCCGCTTCGAGTGTCCTGTCGATGAACCACATAGTGGAGTCGTAGGTGTGCTGGGTCAGCAGCGGAATGCCCTGCTGGACGGCGAGAGTACCAAAGGAGGGTATCGTTGCAACGCGCACGCCCTTCAGCTCAAGCATGTTCTTAAGGTCATTGCAGAACGTCGACTTGCCGGTCGAGTGCGTGCCGGCTACTCCGATAACGAGTGTGCTCACCATAGGCTTCCTTGCTCCGGGGCTGACGCATCACGCTCGTTTTTCGTCTTGAGCTGGCTAATCTTGCAGACCTCGATCCAGCTGTTGAGCGTCGAGTCTTTGATCAAGCGGTCAAGGAGTAAAGCGGTCACCCGCGCATCCTCTCCCGCGCGGTGCAGTTCACCTGAGATTTCGCTGTCCAGGCCGGTTAGCGTCAAGAGCGCTGAAAGGCTATGACTCTGCGCATCCGGGTACACATGGCGAGCAAGTTTGAGCGTGTCTATCACGCCCAGGGGCGCCCATTGCGGCAAGTGTCGCTTCATCACCCCGTAGTCCACAGAGGCGTTGTGGGCGACGAACCACTTGCCGATCAGCTGTTGTTCGACATCGACCCGAATCTCGTCCCAGGTTGGCGCGCTCTTCACTTTTGTATTTCCAATGCCATGCACGCGCTTGGCCTGCCAGATGATTGGATTCGGCGGCTTGATAAGCCAGCTGGATGGCTCGCTGCCTGTCTCGACTGGGAATGGGGCAATGGCGAGCTCCACCAGGTCAGGCGGGGTGTGGCCATTTCCCTCGACGTCGACAATTACAATGGGCTCTGAAGGCCACTGGAACGCTGTGTCTGTCATCAGAAATTCCTCTGCGCTTCTGCACGGCCATGGCGGTCATAGTGGTGCGGTTTGTCGGCATCGTGCACTTGGTATCCAAGCGTATGTTGCATGAAGTACCGGCGTTGTTCATCCAGGCCTCGAACGATGATGGATCGATCCGTCACCACGGGCTCACCCTCGACGCCCATCCGTTCGCACAAGTGGTTGAGCAGCGTCTCATCGGGTCTCTTCCATGCCGCCTTGCACGTTGAATACTGGGCAGACGGGCAGGTGTCACACAGCTCCGTGATACCGAAATGACCGTTGTAGTCGGGCTGCTGATGAGCGTAGGCGACTCCACAGGATGTCTTGCGAAAGATCGGTGTGCCTGGCGTGTGTGATTGGTACTGCGTCAGCAGCCGCTGTTCTTCCTCCAGGGGCAGCAGCTTGCGCCTGGCGGTCGAGGCGTAGGGCTCGGGGATGCCGGCACTGCGGTAGTACTCAGCAATCTCTTTTCGGTAAAATAGGCCGCTGAACACGACGGCATGGGCGTGTTGCGCCAATTGTGCAGCCCGGGCAATGTGCTGTTCCGAATCATTGAGTCCGGGGACGATAGGGCGCCAATACAGCACCGTCCGGTAACGCTGTGCATGCTTGTGAAGGGTGCGAAGGCTATTGGCTGCGATCGACGATTTGATAGGCTCGATCTTGGGATCATCGATGCCGGAGTACGTTACCAGTACCGTCAGTTTGATGTTGTCGAGCGCGTTAAAGCGCTCGCAATCTTCCGGGGTTACTCGCCAGCGTGTAATGACGAGCACGTTGTTGGTCAGTCCCGCCTCGTCGAGCAATCGCAAGAGTTTGTGCGTATGACCCTTCACTTCCGGAAGCATCGGATCGGTTGCTCGGTTGAAGAGCTGGATCGGAGTGATATGGGGCTGAAAGTAGCGGTGCGAGACGAACCGCTCAAAGGCGTCTTCGTCGCTCATCAATGCCTGGGGCGCGCGCTGATCGAAATTTCCGAACAGGTGCCTGACGCAATAGCTGCAATCCAGAGGGCATCCGATGATATGGTTGAGGCTGAGCCCACTTTTGCGGTATTCGACCGGATCTTTCAGGCTTGGATTAACCTGCGACAGCTGCGTAGCGTCGATGATGGCGACGTTTTTATCCATTGACGCACTCCCTGCGGCTCGATCGAGTCGCGCAAATCCCTTAGTTATATGCCGATCCCTTGTGCGCCTGTCCAGGCGGTCGTCACCAGTACCGGCGAGCTCATAGGCTATCAATAGGCCATTATGTCGAGCAATGGCCTACCTGATAATTTCCGTGCAAATAGAAGGGTTTTGCTGCCCGCAACGTTTAGCGTTCTCTTTCACCTTTGAAGCTTTTGGCCTGTGTTAAGGTTCGAGCGAAATCGGGCATCGATCAGGCCCGGCGTAACTTCACAGGGAATAGGGCAGCGAGCGAACCGATACCGTGCGCAGGTGCCGTCAATCTAGATTCTGAAAATCGCATTCTGCTGGTTCAACGGGCGAACCCTCCGGATGAGGGGTGTTGGACGATTCCAGGAGGGCGGGTTGAGCCTGGTGAGTCGCTTGAAGAGGCGGCGGTTCGGGAGGTTCTGGAGGAAACAGGCCTCACAGTAGAGGTCGTGAAGCAGTTGGGGATGCTGGATATCCCCAGCGGCAGTGGAAAAATCTATCGCATCTACGATTTTCTGACCACCTACATCGCCGGTGAGGCTGTTGCTGCCGATGACGCCAAAGCGATTGGCTGGTTCCACAATCACGAACTGGAATGTATGGATCTGACGCCCGACTTGCTCAAGTACCTGTCCGCCTATGGCGTGTACTGAGCGCACCCGGACGTCTGTTCGCACGAGATGGCTTTATGCTTTCAGCCACACAGAGCGTTTGTTAAAGTCTCGCCTCTTGGCAATGGATAAGCTGGGTGGCGCGACATAATTTTGATGACCTGTTTGCGTTTGTGCCGGGCATTACGATCGAGAGTGCCCGACCCATTGATGCGTTGCTCCTCTCCATCCGATGCGCTGCCACAACGATGATGTGCGCAACTGATCCGGACATGCAGCCATTGCCGTAAAGCTCAAATGAGTCTGCGGTAGCGGGGCATTAGACTTGACCTCGCGAAGTGCCACCGAGGAGCATATTTCCTTGACGCCGGGTAATTTGAAGATGACCTGGTGCAAAAACGTGTCGTAGTTGGCCATGTCCGGGGTGAGCACTTTCAGCACATAGTCGGCCTGGCCGGTGGTACTGGCGCAGTCAATAATCTGCTCACATTGTTTCACTGCGGCTTCGAATTGTTCAACGATGCCTTCATCATGACGGTGCAGATTGACTTCGGCGAAAACGCAGTTTCTAAGTCCGATCGAGTTCCTGTTCAGCTCGACACTGTGCTTCTTGATGATCCCATTAGATTCAAGGACTTTCAGTCTGCGCCAAGTTGGCGTCGTAGATAAGCCGATTTTTTCTGAGAGCTCTTGGACGGACAAACGCCCGTCCCCTTGCAGTGCGAGCAGAATCTTCGCGGAATGCTTATCGAGGTGCTGCGCCATTTCTAGCGTCTCGCTGCAATCAAGGCCTCCATCATCGAGGGATCCTCGCAGTCCACACACTCAGGCAAGCAGAGTCGACATTTGACAGTGACAAATCTCACGCGAACGATCCCGATCTCGGCTGATGTTTGTCAGCATTGAATACGCGATAGAGATGAACCCTGCGATACCCCTAAGGCATTCTTTGGATATCTTTCAGATATCCCCGCAGAGTGTGGCCGCAAACGTCGCGTGGTAGCCCTTTGCCATCTCGCACTTCGTGATGCTACTATCCAACCCGGATCTAAAAATGGCTGTATGAATAACCAGTTGTATTGCGCGTTTATGGCTGGCTATTCATACAGTGTCAATGGCTCGTTAGTCGCATATCACCTGTGAATGCCATTCAGCTAAACCAGCCCTTCGCCCACTAGAGTTTGCCGTTTGAGGCGATCGTGGAATGTTATGGATAAATTGCCAGACAAGTTGCCCTTTGATGCTACCAAGCTCTTTGAGGCGCTGCACTATCAACTCGTCGTTGCTTTGGAGTATTGCTACAGACTGGAGAAGGGCAAGCGCTTGTGGGTTGAGGTGTACGGAGATGTGACCCTTGAAGATGTTGCCCAGGTCGAGGTCAAGTTGTATGCCGATACGTTGAGAGACGGTCATCCCAACATCTGGAACACCCTCAACAACTGGCTGAACCTGGCGTTTGACCACCGTGCTTACACGAGCCTGATGCTGGTCACAAACCAGGAGTTTTCGCCAAAGTCGACGTTGACAGACTGGAACAGCTGCACGGCCCAGGAGCGGTTCGATCTCCTGAAGGCTATTTACGATGCCGCCGAGCAGCGATTCGCCGCTTCCAAGACAGCAGAACCGCCTGAGGCGCTGGTGTTGCAACGCCTGGTTATGGCGCCTGCCTTGGCGAGCGACTTGATGGAGGTTCTGGAGCGCTCGGTGTTCATCACGAGCTCACCGTCCTTGCAGGAGCGGCTCCACGACTTCACGGTGCTGCACCTGAAAATGATCCGAGAGTCGAAGCACCAGAGCTTCATAGACGAGATTTTGGGGTTTATTGGCAGTACGCGTTTCATCGAGCAGGGCTGGGAAATTACTTGTGAGGAATTTTCAAGCAAAGTGGCTGAGCTCACCGAGCGCCACATGAAGCATTCGAGCATCTTCCCGGAAGTGGATGTTGACATGCTGGAGCAGTCTATAGACCTCGATGAAATCGCTGATCACTTGTTTGTCCAAAAACTTCGAGAAATCGACGGCGAGTCAGAGATCAAAGAAGCCGCCCTTCATTTGCTGATCGCCACTGAAGTCATCGACGAGCTCTACGATGGAAGCTTGGCGAACCCGCTGGATATCCGGCGGTACCAAGAGAACCATCTTCAGCGTCATATTTCGGGGCGTCGGGGAGCTATGCTGTCCTGTAAAGGCGTGAAATGCCCCGACGAGCTTAAACAGAAGTCCTTGTTGTTTTTCTTTGACCGGCTAAGTGTTGAGGTGGTTCGTTTAAAGAGCTTTGAAGATACTACCGTGGAGTTTCGAAACGGCATGTATCACATGCTGGCCGACGTAAAGGCTGACAAGGAAATTCACGAGTTTTATTGGAGGCTATGGCCGTGAGCGTGAATGCTGCAGACCATATTTATACACTGCGTCGTTCACCTTACACCATGGCGCCGATTATCCATTCCTTTTACGATCATTGGGATCCGAGCGAGCGGGATGTCCTGCTCAGCTACCTGATTCTACCGTTGCTCACGTACAAGCCGTTGCAAAAATTCCTGCACCGTGCCGGCAAGAAAAGCTCTTTGCGTACGCTGATGCTGGAGCCCGAGCGGGTGCTGGGTTTGGAGCAGCGGATTGAGGAATTCAAGCCGATCACCAATGCGGCCTTAATGATCTTGAGGTCTGAGGATCGCTTGAAACTCAATGATGACCTATCGGTGGAAACGATGGGTAAGATTCAGAAAACACATGCCGATGAAAAACTGCTCACTTACGCGCGCAAGCTCGCAGTGGTGTTCTCCGGTGATAACGTTGTGTCAATTTACAGGTCGCTGGGGCTTAAATCGCTATGAACTGCTATATACGGTATATCGGTGTCGTTGACAAAGATAACCAACTCCACTCGGTCAAGCTGACCCAGGGCCTGAACATCATCACCGGTAAGTCCTCTACCGGCAAAAGTGCCATTCTGGAAATCTTTGACTACTGCCTGGGCAGCAGCGAAGACACGATCCCCGACGGCAAGCTGACCGAGCGCGGCCAGACGTTCTTTACCGTCCTGCGATTTCCTGCCTTCACCCTGGTCATCGGTCGTGCAGCAGCGTCCAAGCGTTGTTTCCTGCGCGAAGTCACGGGCGAGGAAGCCGACGATATCCTGGGGTTGATGGCACACGTTGACTACTTCTTCGACGATCGCCATTTCATCCACCGGGATCAGTACCTGAAAAGCCTGGGGAAACACTTTGGTGTGACGATGGAAAACGTCGACCTTGATGAGGCCCAGAAGGAGCTCACGGGGAGCAAGGGGTCGACGCCTTCCGTACGCAGTTTCCCCTCGTTGATGCTTCAGCATCAAAACCTGGTCGCGAACAAGCATGCCATTTTTTACCGCTTCGACCAGAAGGTTAAACGCGACCAGGCGATCGACCATTTCAAAATCCTCATGGGGATTGTAAAGGAAGAGTATTTCGATCTGGCCAAGGAGCGTGCCGATGCGGCTTTCGAGCTTCGGCGGATCAAGGCGAAAATCCCCAAGGACGACAAGCTCAAGGATGAGGTGATCGCCAAGTTCGACCGCCTGTTGTCGGAATACAAGGCGCTTGCTGGCAAGCCGCTGTTCGAAATGACCGCGCAAGAAATCTTCATCAAACCCAAGGCAGCGCTGCGGGAGATGCTAGGAAAGCCAGTCATCGTGGACGGCCTGGCGGGTGATTACGAGACCACCCTCAATGCCTTGCGAGAAAAGAAGGCCAAGCACGTCTTCGAGCTACGGACGGCGCTGGGCAAGCTCAACCTCCTGGAGCGTTCGGTCGAGCAGGCCAAGGGTATCGGCGTCTCGTTCGCTACATTACCCGTGCCTAAATCCACCAGCTTCGACCACACGCTGTGCCCCGTGTGTGAATCGCATTCCGATGTCCCAGAAGACGAAGCGAACAAGCTGACCGAAGCGATCCATTGGCTCAATACTCAGCTCAAGCTTTCCTCCTTTGCTCGCCAGAGCCTGGGTCAGGAGAGCCGAGACCTCAAGGAGGAGATCAAGAGAATCCGCCTTGATCTCAAGGAGGTTCAGACTGCCCTCAAGCCGTTTGAGGAGCACGCCGATCGGTTGGCGCAGGCAAGCTCGCTGGAAGATGCACCCAAGAAGACCAAGCTGCTGCTCGAAATCGAGATCGACAAGTTCATGGAAAGCCCTCCCTCTGATCTGAAGAAGATGGAGGAGTTCTGGGAAGCGCAGGTCAAGAAGCTCGAAGGGCTGATGGCCCAGCACAATGTTGAAATCGAACTGGATCGGCTCGCACGCGACATCAACAAGAAGATGAAGGAGCTCGGAAAGCACTTCCATTTCGAAGAGACCTACAAGACCGGGTCGCTCAAGTTCGACGTGAACAGTTTTGACCTCTGGCACGAGAAGGAGGCTTACAAGAAGGTCTTCCTGCGCTCGATGGGCAGCGGGGCTAACTGGGTCTACTCCCATCTGACCCTGTTCCTGGCGCTGCACTACCAATTTGCTGCCCGTGCGAAGGACTGCAAGATTCCACCGATCCTCTTCCTCGATCAGCCCACGCAGGTGTATTTCCCCTCCAGGGACGAAGGTGAAGAGTTCGAGGCGGAAAATCTTCGGTCGGACGAGAAGAAGGCGACGGATCTGCATGATGACATCGATGCGGTGTCCAACATGTTCACGCAGCTGGCCAAGTTCTGTGATGACACCGAGCGAGACACGGGTGTGATGCCTCAAATCATCGTGTGTGATCACGCTGACGGACTGGAGCTTGGCGAAGGGTACAACTTCGACGATTTCGTTCGAGCCAAGTGGCGCACGCGCGGCTTCATCGCGGACTGAACGTCCTCACCCTCAAAGCCCTGATTGTCTGATCGGGGCTTTGCCTTCTTAGATCCCTGCTGATGCTGTGGCCCAACAATTGGGCCCATCGGCACCTGCAGCTTCGGGCGCTGATTGAATGCCCGCTCAGCACAGTACCGCAGTCGCCTGGACGGGCACGGGGGTGATGGTGCACGACCTCTCCTAGCTTCGATTGTCCCGCATCACCATTCGCGCCCGAGGGACAATTTTTCCCTTATTTCCGGCACCAGAAAGGCGATCAGCGCGTTGTAACTCAGATCTTGTCTGTAAGCCTCATCCTGACTGGCCAAGCCTTCGCGAATCAGCCCCTTGCGGTGCAACCAGGTCTGCTTGGCGTCTTGCTCGGATAGGCGTTGATCGTGACCGCAGGCTTTAAGCGTCCATCCGAATGCCAGCAGATAAGGTTTGTAGTGGTCAAACGCCGTGTTGGCCACATTCAGTAAACGAGGCTGCCGGTAGCCGACTGGGCGGCCAAAGCGCGCGCTCAGCATGAGCGAGATGGCACCGTGGAATTTGCCCATGCGGTAGTTCACGGGCAGCGGCAAGTGAGGAGCTACCTCGCGTAGATTAGCTACCAATTTGTCCCAGGCGTGATCCGATTCATGGTTATCATTGGCAGCATGTTCGCTCCAGAAGTCGTAGAACGCTTGGCGCGCGCTGTCGTCACTCAGCGTGCTCTGAAGCTCAGCGCGAAGGGCATCGTAGTCCCGGTAGAAGACCTTTTGCTCAGCGGGACGGACAGTCAGCTGATCGAGGAAGATTTCCTCCTTCATCCACTCATCAATGATTGTCTTGCCACGCAGGTGAGGGATGGCGTACCAGCAATCAAGGGCCATGCGCTTGGCATGGCGAGAGCGCTCCTGGGTTGCTTCATTGACGATGAATACGTTGTAGTTATTGAGGTAGAAAATGTCTTCCTCAGCCGTGCGTGTCACGCCAGGGTCGAAGCTCTGGAAGACCCAGACCATCGCGCCGTTGTTCGCGCGGTAGAACTCACGGCGACCCACAATTTCGGTCAGGTACCTGGTAGAAAGCTGTACCTCGAACGCCAGGCGCTGCCCTTTGTGTTCCACCTGGACATCGGGTTTTCGCCACTGCGCGCGCTGCGCAAGCGGCATGCTCTTCCAGACCCGCTCCACCAAAGGTTCTGAGCAGTTTTCGTCGGCGATGAGGCTATCCCGGATGATGCCTTTGAGGCGCAAGTGCGCCGTGCTTTCCTTTGCCGCGTTGTACTTCATGCAGTTGATCTGCGCAGCGCTCAGTTGGCCACGCGTGGACACGGAGCAGTTTCGCTGGCCCTCTTCGCGAGGATGGTGCCGAAAGTGAAAGCGGCGGCCCTTGGTGCGTACCAGGATGACGGGAGCGGTACACCATTGGCATACGAGCCAAGGCTGATCAGGATCACGCGCATAGCGGCTGGCAAGCTCCGCGCGATCCTTGATGACCAGGCCCAGTTCGCGGTTCAGAAACGTCTGCAGGTTGATCGTTTCATTCGTTTCCAGATCCAGAATGTCGGTGAGGAGCATCCTCTCCGTGGGCTGCGCAACTCGTAGGTAAACATGACTTGCTCCAGTTCGTAGGCTAGGGGCCTCACAGCATGGCGTCACGACGTACTTCTCATGGTAGCAGCGTGGCCGGGAAGCCACGCTGATCACGTCAAGGCTGAGCTAGAAAATCTGCTCCTCAATCTCTACGAGCGCAGCGTAGATCCTCGTCTTCAGGTCAGCCGCGAAGTCGCGAATGGTGACGATAGCCTGGCCGACCTCTGCAGCGTCCAACTGGATAGGCGCATCGTCGATCGTCCTGCCGTTGCGGTGGATAATGTCATGTCGCTTTTCACAGATACGGGCGATTTCGTCCAGCTCAAGGCCCGCCATGTGCTGACCGAACATGGCTTCCAGAACCGTCCTGATGGTCGCAGTATTGTGGAAGGAGAGCCCGGACAGCAGCTTGAACACAATGGACTCGATGCCCTTGGGTTGGGAGGCTATTTCCTTAAGGGTGTACTTTTTCTTGTTGGCCTCCTCGTACCCCTTGGCCACGTTCATCATGAGGTCAGGTTCGCTGATCACCAGCGTACGGACGACGGAGCCTATCAGCGCTTCCAGCAGGGTGACCGCATGGGCATACACGAGCTTGTAGACTGTCAGTGCTTGCTGGCTGTCTTGCCCAAGCGTTAGCAGGCTAGATGCAGTGGTGAGCTCTGCCGAGAACTCATAAAAGAACTCGTTGTGCGAATGTCGCTCCAACCAGCGGTACTCTGCTTCCTCTGCGGCAGCCTCGATCATGTCGGTGTATTCGGCGCTTAATTGCTCCCAGAGCACAGGGTCATTCTCGGGATCAACATCCACCCCAAAGCGAGACTTGATCCACTTCGCCCGCTTGGCGTCATCCATTTCAAAAAAGAAGTCTTTGGTAGCGCTCACGGATTGCTTTCCTTCGAGGGTGGGGAATGCGCTCCGCATCCCGGTGTTTCCAATGGAACGAGGCAAAACAACGGTTGGTCTCAACCCGCGCTTGAGCCATGATCAGTTGCTCGCAGTTGTCCTACTGATGGCAAATGTATACGAATGAATGATCAAGTCACCATGGATGCCCATCAAACAATCTGCTTTAAATGTGTGATCGACCCGTTCCTGGGTGGTGTGGTCAAGCGCAACGGCACATCGATGCTGTGCAGCCTCTGTTTATCGAAGCGCATGTCCGTACCGTTGGCCGATGTTACCGCCAAGGTGAAACGCATCCTGGATGGGTACGTCTACGAAGGCATGTTCCACCGGCGCTGGAGTGACAGTGGCCTATACGATGCCCAGCAAGGGCAGGGCATCGAACACTGGGTCAGTGAGATCTTTGGTTGTGACCACGTCAGCCCTGTGGTGGATGCCGTCTGTGACAGCCTGAGCGAGTACCATCGGGGCCTCAACTACGTGAAGACCAACTTCACGCCGAACGACATCGGCAGTCAGTGGGGCGAGTTTCGGGAATGACTGATGCATGGCAATCGTTTCTTTAACGACAGCGCGAAGGCCTTCCTCGATTGGATCTTCATGGGGCTCGATAAATACTCCGCATCATGGGACGAGCACGCGGTGGTGCGCACGCTCACGCCTGAAGATGCGCCACCGATTTATCGCGATCGCACCTGCATGACACCGGCGAGCGTCGGGGACATCATGGCTGACCCTGAGCGCAACCTGGCGGCACCACCCAAGGAAAGAGCGGGCGAGGGGCGGATGAATGCCGCAGGTGTGCCTGTATTTTTATGGTGCCGTGAGTCGCAAGACCTGTGTGGCTGAATTGCGGCCTCCCGTGGACGGTACCGTGGTCAGCGGCGAATTCAGGTTAAACAGGGGAGTGAGGGTGCTCAACTTCGGGCGCTTCGAGATCGCAGATCTGGGGCCGGTACCCAGCTTCTTTGATTCCAAATACTTCGCCAAAGTGGGGCGCCAAGAGTTTCTCAAATTTCTGCATGACGAGATCACCTTGCCGGTGCTACCGGGCTCGGAGAGAAACTACCTGACTTCACAAGCGATTGCCGAATACCTGGCAACGCACTGCAAGCCGCGCATTGATGGCGTGCTGTTCAAATCCGTTCAGGAGGAGGGCGGCACCAACATCGTCCTGTTCTCGCATGTGGCCTGTGCGGCGACCGCCATTATGTGGCCCTACAAAGGCGGCATGAGGCTCCATGGCCCGAAGACTTCCGAGGAGCCGTGCATCGACTATGTGCCGGGCAGCCTGGTGCATCATGCGATCCGTGGGGTGGTTTACGTTGACGTCGTGCAAACGTTGCCGGATGACTCGACTCAAGTCGAAGCCGCCGTGGAAAACTGACGCACAGACGTGGTGTGCCCGCAGGCTTTTCTGCGGGTGGCCAACGTATCGGTACTGTGCCAACGTATCGGTACTGTGAGGCTGAGCGGATAATTTCAACGCGCGGGGGGGCAGAGGGGCGCTGCAGATTACTGTGCTTCGCTTGCGGTTGGTGTCTTGAGTGAGGCTGGTTTCGCTGTAGTGTTGATCGTAACGCCAACGCCAACGATCTCTGCAAGGCCTGATACGAAGCTCTCCTTCGCGCTCTTCGAAAATTCATCACGGGTAGCGCTGGAAGCTGCCCAGAACAGGAAAAGCAGCACGACAATGGTCGTCAGGAAGTTACCCACGACGCCACCAAGGCCTCCGAAAATCAGGCTTTTGAAAGCATGCCAGGTTCGCTCACCGAAGCCCTCATGTTGGTGTCGGAGAATGAATTCCCAGAGACGATCCTTGAAGTGTCCTTCCAGCTCGTCCTGCTGCTCTTGAGCCGCTTGGGCTAGCAGCTCTTCAACCATGCGTGTAGCTTTGTCTCGATACATCTCTAACGCAGGGATTTCCGCACAATCGACATGGTTGCGCAGCTCTGTGTCGGTTGGTCGCCGTTTGTTTCGGCTCTCGAACGCCTTCAGATACTGCTGCTTGCTCTGCTTGTACAGGCAATAGGCAAGCTGCCCGATGATGTCGTCTTCACCTTCGACCAGTTGCTCGTACACGATGTTGTATTCAGCTTGCTGCTGTGGGCTGGCCGAGTCGTTAGCCTCTAGGGGCGGCGGCGTACCGATGGCAGCTGCAGGTGCGGGTTCTGGCTGGGACATTGATGAGACAGTTACCGAGTGACCACTTTCTTGGCCTTGGCGAAGCGCGCGTTGATCGAGGCAGCATCTTCCGAGCGGAACAGCCCACGCGCAAATGAACCTACAGCCTTTTTCGAGCTGTAACGATCCAAGACTTTGGATGTAAAGTCGCCTTTTTTATCGACGATAGCTTTGATGACGTCGTTCATAAGCCCTCCAATAACCCCGCTAGTATACACGAGAACGCTGAGGCGTCCCAAGTGGTCGCACAGGTCGGGCGCGCAGGTGTGCAGCCTCTAGGCCGTGGCGCTTGTCAATTCCGTCGCTGAGATCACGAGGTTAATCAGGGCGCGGAGTCATGAAGCAGGCATCCATGCCTGCAGGGCGATCAGATCAACTGGAAGGGGGGAAGGAAATATGGAGCAAGAGTCCAAGCCGTCGTACAACGGTCGAGCGACGGTTTACCTGGATCAGAATGTCCTCACGATGGCGCTGAAGGAGCGCGATCCTGATTTCTTCAGGCGGCTCGTCAATGGCTTTCAGGTGGTCTACTCCAATGACACCTTGCGTGAAATCAAGCGCAGCGGGCAGCCTGAAAAGTTCTTGCAGGTGCTCTGCGATCTGAACGCCATGCATTTCAAGTACGAGCTTGACCCTTCGTTCAATCCGACCGGGCGTGTGCTGATCTGCACCTTGTCGCCCCGCCAGGCGTATGACCAATACCTGACAATCGAACCTGTCTATGACGCGTTGCTCGCAGCGGCGCACCAAAGCACGCTCAAGATGTACGGTGGGCGCAAGGACAGTAGCTTTGAGGACATCTCGGGCGAGCAGGTCGACGCTTTCCAGCGCCTGATGGATCAGCTTTCGGCCCAGAGGGGCGAGCTGGCCGACAGTCACCCCGAGCTAGCTGATGCGATGGCCCAACAAATCGACACCCTGCAGGAGCAGTACAGTGCAGCGTCGCTCCAGTCAGCCCAGGAAATGGCCAAGCACGTCGACGAGGCAAACGAGGTCTCCGCCATCAGCCGCTACCGAGAGACCGTCGGCGCCGGCCCAAAGCAACTCAATAACATTGAGCCGCCCAATGTCATCCAGAAAATTTGGGCGATGCACCAAGACCTGGAGGGTTACAAAGGCATGGGCTTCAGCATCGAGGATTTTCTGGGTATCTCTGTGAACCCGGTCTATGGTCGTGCGATGCATCAGCATGAACAGGTGACGGGCATTTACAACGTGCTGAACGTCATCGGCTACAAGCCGGACAGCCGCCTCGACCGTGAGAACCGTCATGTCGCGGCCATCAGCGACGCCGCCCATGCAGCGATCGCCTCCCATGCACAACTGCTGCTCAGCGCCGATACTGCGTTTGTGGGCAAAGTCCGAGCGATCTATGAGTACCTACAGATCCCCACGGAGGTGGGGCTGGTGTCGTCCGGGGATGATCCCATCGTCGTGAGTGGCTAACAGCGATGGGCTGCTGGCTGCGCGCTCACCTGCGTTCGAGGCGTTTTCTCTGTGACGCGAAGCGCGGGTGACGTACAGTCCATGCCCACGAGCCGCGAAGCGGTGAAAGGCGAGAGGCCTGATGAGAGCGACGAGCGTTGAGAGAGCACCATGATTCACTCAGACAGACCGCGTCGGATCAGTCCAGACGATGCCCTTTTGTTTTTGGATTATGACGGTGTACTGCATCCCAACAGTGCGTTTCGAACGAAGCATGGCATTGAGTTGCGAGCAGCTGGAAGGTTGATGATGCACGCAGGCATCCTGCAGGACATCTTGCAGGACTTTCCAAGCGTCAGAATTTCACTCTCCACATCCTGGGTCAGGATGCTTGGCTTTCAGAGAGCCCGCGCTGCCTTGCCTGAAGGGTTGCAAGAGCGAACGGTATCGGCCACCTGGCACTCACGCATGCGCGAGAGTGGCCGGGAGGGGTACGACATGTTCAGCCGCTATGAGCAAATTTGCGGTGCCGTCACGCGGGCGGGCGTAAAGCGCTGGATTGCCATTGATGACGATCCCGATTTTGATTGGCCAATCAGCGATTCCCGGCTGGTTCGATGCGATCCCGACCAAGGACTGGGCAGCTTGTCGACCCAAGAGGAACTGCGTTCCAAGCTGGCACAACTCTTTTTGTGAGAGAGCTGCTCTAGCCTGAACTGGCGGTAAGGTAGGGTTGGCTCATGCAGCCATGAGAACCTTTGTAAAACGTGTGCGCTGCCTTAAAGAATAAGTTTGCTGGAGACTGTGTTGTCGATGTCTGAAAGAGTGGATGTAAGTCCCGCAAAAAGTGAAACGCTAGATTTGCGGGGGCTTTTGGGGAAGGTAGTGTCAGCCAGTGCGACCCTAACGGGTGTAGGGGCGCTTGTAACGTTCAGCATTATTTTTACCTACTTGCATACTATTGGATCACCCCAGTTGCTAGGAAAAGCACTGACGGTGCCCTCAGAGCTGTTGCCCTTGATCATCGTATCAAGCATTATGCTGCTTTTTTACTTGATCATACTGCTGATAACCACGGCAGCGTATGCCACAGCTGTGAACCTGTTCAAAAGAACACCCGACGTTCAGCGTCGAATGGCGTATTACCTGCTCATTCCAGCCCTTGCAGGCGTTGTTGCTACAGTTAGCTCGGCCTTGCTAAAGCGCAACTTATCCGTAGGTGGTTTATTTTTTGACTCATCTGTTTGGGTAGGGGTGGGAATGATTGTGCTGTGGTTTACTCCAAAGTTTAATGCGTTGCTGGAGGGTGCTATTTCAGACGGAGGCACTGAGCCGCCGTCTCGATTTCAGTTTATACTTCATATGCTTGGGATAGCCGTGGCCGTGTGGGTCGCGGCGATGACGGCTACGTTTCCCACGATCGGTGTTATAAAGGCAAGTCCATGGCCTTCTCATTCAGAAGGGATGGGCAAATTGGTCTTTTTCTCCATCTTGATCACTTTTCTGGGATTTATTCCCGCCGTCGCATACTATGTGTCGAAAGGTGATAAATTAATTAAAGTGCGCAACGCAGCGATAGGCTTGGTAGTGATGGCGGCGGGTACATTGGTTATCATTCCTTCCATGTTGCTTGCTGTTGTAGATCAAGCGGCAACCCTTGCAGGGGTGAAGGATACTCAAGTATTTTCTTATATGCTAAAGGAAACCTATGCCGCCGAAGATTTCGATAAGGCCTGGGGATGCGTGACTACAATAAGAACTTACCCGGTAGTTGAAGGCTTTATATTGTTTTCATTGGGTGATGTTACGTTGCTGTGCCCGAAGTCCATTGAAGATTCATCGTTGTCGGAATGGGCTTCGGTGACGGGTGCTTGTGTGACGATGAATAGCAAAGCGGTAGTGCGAATGCCTGTAAAAAAGGAGCCTTTACACGCGCAGGGAAATAAAGCTTGCCTCTGCCCGCTGAGGCAAAAAGGAAGTGATTAGTCAGTAGAAAAGCGGGAGGCTGATAAATTTTTCAGCTCGTTTGGATGACTTTGGATGACTGCAAGCGGATGTGTAGCGAGTGCCAAGGTACCCCCGGCACTCGTACCCATGCGTTCCTGGTTCACACCCAGAAGGTGTTCACTAAGGCCTTTAACAGCGCCATAAAGCGTCAGCTTACCCTGGGCAACCTCATTGGCCACGGCCTGAATGGCTGTGTTCACATCCGTCGCGAAGACCTCGGAGGCTGATCGCGATCAAAATGTCTGCGGCACTGTCGTTGGGTTCGACGCCTATCCTAAGCGAAACGCTATGCTGTAAGCCTTGCCCCGAGGAGTGTCGCCATGCCTGGAAAAACCCCATGGGAGGCTGCAATTGAGGTTGAGCCTAAAACCGATTCTGAGCGATACCTGAACCAGCTGGCGCGCCGAGCCTTCCTGAGCCTTTGGTGCTATGGGAACGTGCATACGAATGAGGGCCAGAGATCCAAATCGGGCGACGGCAAGGAGCTCTGCGACCTGTTGGTGGTGTTTGGAAATCACATCCTGATTTTTTCCGACAAGCACTGCGAGTATCTCAATCACGATGATCCGCTGATCGCCTGGGGGCGCTGGTACCGCCGTGCGATAGACAAATCGGTGCAGCAGCTGATTGGCGCCGAAAAGTTCATCCGCGAGCACCCAAACCGGCTCTACCTGGACAAGCAGTGCACGGTACCTTTTCCTTACCGTCTGCCTGACATGCAGGACGCTATTTTTCACCGGATTGCGGTGACACGCGGTTCATATGATGCTGCCCTAGCCCATTGGAGTGGGCAGAGCAGTGGCAGCTTGATGATTGATACGAGCCTGGTGGGTAAGGCAGAACACGTGGAAGAAACGTTCACCGTCGGCTGGCCAGCCGGCAAGGATTGCTTCGTTCATGTGCTCGATGAGCTGACGTTGGATGTCTTGTTGGGTGAGCTCGACACCGTGCCTGATCTGGTGAACTACTTCAGCGAAAAGGAGCGTTTCCTCAATAGCGTTCAATGCGTCAGTGTGCCCGGGGAGGAGGAGCTGGTGGCGCTCTACCAAACGACCATGAAGGGCGATAAGCACACCCTGCCGTACGACTTGCCTGAGTCCGCCATGTTGATGCTCACTGAAGGGGATGGAAGTCGTTCGACTCAAGCCGGCAGCGTAGGGCGCGTGACGCAGCAAACAGCGTGAGCTATTTGTGGGATCACATCATCGAGTACCACTCCGGCTTCATCAGATCCAACGAAACCGTGTCCGTCACGGGGGCGGAGTATTCCGTAGATGAACAGGAGCACCTCGTTCGAGCACTGGCCAGCGAGACTCGATTTGGACGACGCATGCTGGCCACCGCTTTGGACGAGTTGCTCCATAAGAAAATAGCCCAAGGCCAACAAGCGATGAAAATCGTTCCAAGCTTGAGCGTACCTGGCCGGTATTGCGTGTTTACGGTGGTAGGGCGAGATGCGTCAGTAGCCTACGCAGGCTATCGAGAAAACCGAGCTGACTTGCTGACAGCCTACTGCACTGGGGTGCGGCTTCTCCATCCAGATGCCAGGCAGGTCATTGGTATCGCTACTGAGCCTTTGAACGTGGAGGCTTCCTCGCAGGATTTCTTTTATGAAGATTTCCCAAACCCGACGACCCCGGAGGAGCTGGCGACCATACGTGAGCATTGCGACGCGCTCGGTATCCTTCAAGATGAAACGATGAGGCCCACCGCTTACCAAGCGCGTGAATTTCCAGAAATGGCTTCAAGCAGCCGTGCCAGACCGGCAGGTGGGCCAGGTAATCGATCTGAGCGTCGGGCTATGGAGAGTATTAATCGACGGAAGAAGGGGGGTAAACGCGGTATTTGACCCGAGGCATGATCGAGGGTGAGCCAAGGCTTTCGATCAACGAGCAGCTTTGCGCTTGCTCATGAACTCCATCAGCTCCCGGACAACCTGATCGGCGGCAGCGTCATTGCCAAGTTCTGCTGCCCTGACCCGACGGACTTCGACACCCTCGTAAGTCAGGGGCACCAAGCGTTTATCCGCCTCGGCAGGGAGTTCTCGGTGATAGGTGTCACCATCGACCTCGATGATGAACGTCAGTCCCTTGTAGATCACGACGAAGTCAGGTTCGAGCCGGTTGTAGCTTTTTCCAACCCTCACAAAGACGGGCAGGGGAGCCACTGGAAGCTTTGCTCTGATCAGGGCTGTGAATAGCGTCATCTCAGCTTTCGATCGGAACAGCAGCCCTTGATGCTGCAAGGAGGCAATGTTGTCGCTGCGTACACGTCCTTGATTGGTGACACCTTCGCCTTTGACATAGCGCAGCGCTTCCTCCCGCCAGCCGTCGTGCGCATCCATCAATTTCGGAGCCAGCAGGATCCGCCCCAAGCCATTCTTGGGAGAGGTGGCATAGAAAGGGGCGATCACTTCTGTAATGGCAGCCTCTGTGGTCTCCCGCTCGTTCTCAGACATCGCATAGTAAAGAGACACGGGCAGAGCAATCATCAGCTCCCAGTAGTCGACCCCGAAGTCCGAGCTGACCATCTCGGCAGTGATGTCGCCGGTGACCAGCACGGCGATTGCCCGGGCGTCACCGCGCTGCTTGAGAGCCTCTACTGCAGATGAAGCCAAGCTTTCCAAGTTGAAAGGGTGAAACCACATGTGGAGCTCGCCTATGGGGTGCTGACTTGCTGAAAGTGGAAGCTGCCACATACAGGCAGGCCAGGTTGGAGCGAAGAGGGTAGCATCACTTTTCAGTGCGCAGTGATCAAGGGCTGAATTGGAGTGTCGCCTTTTGATGTCCTTTTCACGGGACAGGCTCATCTTGCCTTCCGATCCAGCGTGCTTTCGGAAGGTGTATCCAGACTCCAGCGTCAAGGAAAGGACGGATGGGAGCTTTTGAAGCTCGTCCAGGTGAACCCAAATCGCACATTTAGCATTTTGGCGATTGCTGAGAAAAAACAGTTTCCTGCGCGTTGATGATGTCGTCAACGCGATCGATACCGAGTAACGCTCGGGCATCATTGGCCTCTTCTCCATTGGAGCCTATCCGAGCCTTGCACCTCCAGTGGCAGGGTTGGGTAGCCGTCGTGTTGGATCTGAGGCGATGAGATCACCAAAAGCATTCCCTCAATCACTGAACAGTTCTTTCTCCATCTGTGCGTCCAGTGCATCTTCGAGCGCCAGGAATTGGCTCTTAGAGATTTTGTTGGCTTCGAAATCCACCCTGAGTCTCTTCCTGCGTCGTTGATAGCCCTCATAGGTTCTGGCCATCTCAATGTTTCGCACGATCTTGGTGAACTTGGATTTCTGCTTATAAGCAGCGTCAACATAAACTAGCAGCCCTTCAAGCGTGGAATGTCCAGTCTGGGCCATTGCCTGCTCGGCAAGCTCCTTGTTGGTCATCACAGTCATCCGAAATGAGTCGGGGCTTATCGCCTCGGTTTCGGCAATGAGATGTGAAACGACATTGGTGCAAAAGGCGTGGCGAAAGAGGTGGCCGCATACCTGCTTTTCAATACCAGCTGCTTTACGGATTTTTGAGAATTCTCCAGTGAAAGAGTCAGTTTTCATTGGCGCGCCTCCGCGCTCGTTGATAAAAAGAAAGCCATGGTCGGAGCGAGGGTGTGTTCGCTTTATTATCCTGCGTCGATCGGTGCGAATGTAGTCCATCATCTCGTCAACAAGTGGCGGGCTTATGCTGATCTCGCGTGTCATATTTCCGCCGCGCTTAAGTGTGGTAACGGTTATCTTTGGCTGTTTCATGCGCGCTGCGGTCATAACGTCCGTAATAGTTATTCTTTGGATTTCACCACGGCGACCCCCTATCTCAGAATAAATGTTAATCATCATTTGTCTACGGCTGCAAAGGAAATTAGAGGTAGGCATGTCGTTGATGGTCGTACGCAACGCTTCAATTGTGGCCTCTGCAATTGGCTTGCGTCGCTTATTTGCGCCAGCCTTTCTAAAAGATCGATGATGTACAGCGCTCCGTATGAAGGCGACGCCGTTACGATACCCTGGTGAGTCAATCATTTCGATGCTGATAGTGCCACCAATCCCTACGAAATCTTTGACTCCATGAACCTCGCCTACATAATGAAGGAAATTAAGGCATCGTCTTCCAATGCTTGTAATTGTGCGCTCGGATCTCTTCTGTTTTGATGGGGTTGCGAGATTAGTATTTAGGCGGAGTCCATCGATAAATTGGCAGAAATCATCATCTGAGAGCGAGATGAAATTGAGTTTGTTGTAATAACAAAACCTAATAAGGTGGGATATTTTTCCGGCGTAGTCACCAAAACTTCCTCCTTTGCTGCCAATTCGCGAAGGCCCTTCTCCGCCGCGACCGGACTCTGAGCGCATCCTTATCATCCAGGAATTGGCAAGCAGGCAGGGTGTCCCATCTGGCCACATGATGAATGGCATGTTGTCGCCAGCGACCGTATTGATCGTGTCGCCGCTCACGTAATCATAAAGCCTGAGCTTTGGGATCGTGGTGAATAGCTGATGTTCAGGGTAATTTACTATTCGCTTTTTCATTGTGGTACTAGCTGTAGCGACGGTTTCATAGAGAGCAGGGCGACGTCATCGTAGGGTGACGGGTTCAAGCTTAGAATTTTTATGATTCGATTGATGGCCTTCTCTATGTGTTGTTGCCTGTCTCCAGGCCGAGTGGCGCGAGAAATGGTCAAAAGATCTCGACGATTTACTTCCAATGCTTGAATGAGAACCATGTTCGCTGCGTGCAGTTGCGCAATGGTTGCTTCGTGCTCCTCGACCTTTAGTGTCAGCCCTGTGCGAGTTCTTTTGTTAGACTTAATATCTGATTCTATGGGTTCGGAAATCGGCTTTCTGATGCGCTCCAGTGCCTGGTGGCGAAGCTTGTTCATGTGCTCAAAGTTTTCGCCGGGCCCCTTGAGAGAAAGCCATTTCTTCAGTGTGTTCAGGCTTATGGGTTCAAGGTTGATCTCGGTTTTGCCGGCTTTTATTACTGCGTTCAACTTGCAAAGACTGCGCTGGGTTGCCAGGCCCTCAATCATGTTGGCGTCGGAGACATATTTCTCCGGGTGCTCATAGACATATGCCAGTAGCTTAAAACGCCCTTCAATCGAGGCTTTGACGGTGTCTTGTTTGCTCATTGGCGCTCCTTGGATGCTATTCGATAGTGTTTTCTCATGTTAAACCTACTGGGTGTCATGAGCGACGAATAATACGCGCATCGATGTGCCGGTGTGATCCTTGAAGAAATGGTGCTCAATCGAACCCTTTCCTTCCTCAATCATCGATTCAATGTAGTCTTCAATATCTTGCTCATCAACCAGGGCAAACCGACTAGTGCCAAACTTGGCTTCAAGGAGTTCGCGCAGGCTCTGGTAATTCTCCAGTCGTTCCTTCTTTGCCGCTTCTGCAAGGAATCGCACCCCGGCGCCTCTGATTTCCCCGGGCGACAGGCATTCTTGCAAATAGCGCCATACATGCTCAACGTCGCGGTGACCTAGCATCCAGCGAAGCGTGTCTAGATCGCCGAAAGTATTGGTGTAAAAGAACATGATCGCAAAAAATCTACGCAGTTGATGTTGTCGGACGTAGTAACGCTTGCCCTCTGGGGTGACGGTGGTCTCGAAGTAATCGCAGGCGAAGTCCAGGCACTTGTTGTACTGGTGTCTGGAAGCTTTATTCAGGCCAGTGTGTCCCATAAGAAAGGGAGTGGCGAAAAGGTCGCTCAGTTCACTAATGACGCCCACAGTTTTCAGCTCGGTTTGAAAGCGGCGTAGTTCTACGATCATTTCAGCCGCAATTGCGTCTATTGGTCGAGATTCGCGTTGTCTCATGCCTAGAGCCTTGCGCGTTGATTTGGCAACTTCAAATATTAACCATGATGCGGTTCGGTCAAGGCATTTTTCAGCTTTGAGCGTTACGAGTTCATCCATGCGTCGGGCCATGATCATTCCGACAGTGATCTGGACGCAGCCGATGTAAACGTGCACCAGCTCTAATAGGCCGTGATTGTCACGTAGTTGCTTGTAATAGGTGTCTCGATTTCCTTTGCGACTCTCAAAGATCTTGGGCGAGTTAACGCAAGAGAGGCCAAGCTTCTTGATGCCAAAATCTACCAGTTCGCGCCCTATAATAGAGCGTACGAGACCTTCGGAAATTTGATGCATTGGCACGCCGTGGCTTTTGCTATAAGTCGCTACCTTTACAAATCCATCTAGGACTTTACGTCCGTGCTTGATGTGGAACTCTATGCTCTTGCGAAAGAGAGCAAGAAGGGTTTCCGATGGTACACTCCGAAAGCGGCCTGCTTCGGCTACGGGAGGGATATATCTTTTGATGAGCTCCACCCCGCCAGGTGAGGGGAGTGACAGTGTCTCCAGAGCTGCGGTACAGACGAAGAAGTATCGGTAGTAGAAGTAGAGCGTATCTTGAAGGCGATCCGCCTTGCCGGTCGTGACAAGTTTCCCTGGGTACTCACGTTTGTGGATAGGCTCGTTAGGGAAGAAGCTCAGGGCGCAGAAGGTTGATTTCTGAGTGTCCTTGCCTCTGAGAGTGTCAGCATATAGCTCATTGGATAGCTTCTTGGTGTTTACAGATAATCCGTATTCGTTGTTCCGGTAGTAAAGGCCAGCTTTCCAAAGCGCCGCGCGCAACTTGGGTATCGCAGTGATAGGGAAGTCGAGGGTGTCCTCGTCCATTTGATCCTCCCCTACAGCTTGCATGGTTGGATACTTGGTGTGGATCTCGGCGGCCTCATCCTCAGTCAGAAGCTCCAATTGCTGATTGAAAAATGTGCGGCAGCGACTCTGCCAGTTGTAAATGGTGTCTTCAGCGTTTGACGATGAAGCTATTTTATTTAGGATGGCTTTTAGATCGTCTCCGTCAAGAGCACCCAGTCCGAACTCCACTATCCTTAGGCTTTGTGCATTGATGAGGAGGTAGTCGATAGCGCGTAATGCACATTTAAGGCGATGATTCTTGGAGTCGGCTGATAGAGTGCTGAACTCGCCTGTCATGCCCTCGACGGCCATGATCAGTAAGTGCTTTAGAGATCTCAACAAGACGTCATTCGCAGCGTCGGTCAAGAGGGTGTCGTTCCATAGAAGAACGCTCCAATCGATGCTGATCGGATTTTTTTGGGTCGTCTGAATCCACCAGATGTTCTTTTCAAATGGACTCAAAAGCCACTGGGCCTTCGTAAACGACGGCTCCGTGTCGAGTGTGAATTCTTCTAGAAACTCATACCCAGTAATTGCGGACATAAATCAACTTCTGCATTTCAGATGGGTTGACCAGCTTCTCAGCGTTTGCCAGGTGTTTTTTAAGCTCTCGCTTAGTGCCGTTCAGAATTTCAATCCTGATGAAGTTAGCCATCGAAGACCAGTACTCTGCTCGGCCACACACCAAATGCCGCTCGGTGGCCGCCTTGACCGCTGCTTCCAGTGATAGTAAGGCGGCAAGGAACCCGGTTCCAATCGAAAGGACGGCTTCCTTCAGCCCGGTCTGGGGCGCGTTGGCTTTACGCTCCGGGTCTGCCGCTTCAGGTGGGATTTCCTGGATGCGATGCTGCTCCAAGAACGCATGAAGTTCGTCCATGTCTCGGAATTTAGTGGCCTGCAACAAATATGGACTGTCTTCCATCACCAAGCAGACTAGCGATTTTTGGAAGATGCGAATCCACCGTGCTTTAACGAATGCGAGAAGCGCCTCTGGGAGGTAGTGGCTGAGCAAGTCTGGGTAGTAGTGTTCATGTCCAAGGGCCTTCGACATCGCTTCGGTGCTTTTAGTGTCGATGAATACTTTGACACCCTTTGATGCCCGAATGTTCGTCAGGCGAATCTTTTTAAGGAACGGAACAAGCTCTTCAGGCGACATCGTGCAGTGGGGCGCGAACTCATTGATAAGGCGAGGTAAAAGCGCCGAGTTATTGATGAATTTAGAGCTATTCCAGATAGTAACCTTTGCTTGCTTGGGGGCGTTAAATCCGGAGCCGGTAGTCAGGAAAAGGTATCTATAGGTGGAATCACCGCTGCTAAGAAGATGGCTCCGAGAGTCTGACGTAACTTCAATGATCTCGCGAACGCGCTCAAAGGTTTTGTCAGTGAGTTCGATCACCTGTTCGCGTACATCAGAGGGCTTTCTGTTTTTGTAGCCCGTCAACAGCCTTGCCTCTTCGTCAAAGCCAGTCAGATGCCCGAAGGCGTTGTATAGCTCGAAATCCCGAAGGAACTCGGTGGTAATTTCAGGGTGCCCCAAGACTAGTAAACACTGGTGGGCGAAGAGGCTCCCGGAGGTTGCATAGCCATACTCATGTGCTAGCCCTGCAGAACTTATCGCCTTGCCTGTCTGATGCTTGAATACTTTGCAAAGGTATTTAATCGGTACGTCAGGTGTTTGAGCTTCCAGGGTCGCGCACAGGTCTGCCAGGCTGTAGTTTTTGTAAGCGGTGCCAGTGATGTCATTGATTACCTGGCCGTTGGCTGCCAGGGCTTTACGCTTCCTGTAGCGGCGAACGAGGTCGTTGGCTTGAGCGTTAGCCCAATCCTCCACAATGCGCAGGTCGTGCTTGATCTGGAAGAAGAGCAGTTCCATCGCCTCAGAGTCACTCACGTGCAACGGGATAGTGGTGAGCGTCTTTTCTTGAACTACAAGAGCGCCGTGCATTTTCGTCTTCGTCTGGGACGGATGCTTTGTCGAAGGAGGAGGCGTTCTGATTGGCGACGTAAGTCTCGACCAGACCCCAGTCTTGCAGAGGGTCTCCTCGACGCTCTTGATGAACCGGATCCAGCGCTTGAGCATGGACGCAGCATCATTCCCGATTTTCTTAGCGCGGGAGAAATGAGCAACGGTGAACGCGTGCATAAAAGCTTTGACGCCGTCTTCCGTATCGAATCGTTTCTCAGGCCAGCTCTCATGATGCTGCGTTAGGTAATCAAAGAGATGATTCCACTCTGACCAAAGATGACTTGGATTTGCGCGCACGTGGCGTTCTAGCTTGTCATAGATGCGATCCACGTACTCTCGCCCGCGCAATCGTGCTAGATGCGCAAGGCGCAAATATAGCGCTTCTTTGCTAGTCCCTATGAGGGGCCAGCCACCCCAGTACCAGCGCTGATCATCAGTCGCGGCGGACAACTGGCTGCAGACCTCCGCCTGTGGTGTAAACATGGATTTCTGCCACGCCACCTGATGCGCCCACGGCACCAGCTTTGGCAGAAAGATCCAGGCCTTGTAGAGGTTGCGAACCTTGATCTCCTTAGATTCCGCAACCTCGCTCAGCAGCTCGTCACCTGCCATTGCAGAGGCGAAATCGCTGAGAACCACCTCGATGGCCGGGGAGGCCAGGGTGGCCATTGTTATCTGCTGGCCGGTAAGGTCGCAGAAAACTTCGAGCATCTTTATGGATGAAGCGATGTCCGCAGGCCTGCTGCCGACTGTTTCTCGCGCTGCGCGGTTGGCGTCATGGATGAGGGCTGCAACCTCGCAGTCAATCGCATTCAGGGGGTGGTGACGAACAGCTCGGTAAGATTTGACAATTGTCATTTTTCGATTTAGCATAAAATTGGTCTGTAAGGCTCGTGGTAGGGCTCTTGCAGAGATTTTGACATGATGTGCTGAATAGTCAAAGTAAGGAGCTGGGTTTCGAACTGAACCTGGGTTTCAAGGAAGACCTGTCTGACGAAGCCATCGATGCCTTCCTCGACGCTTTCCTGGCAGAAGCCATGGATGCCAACGGCCTGGACTACGTCGGTGGTGA